>ENA-ORXM01000284-ORXM01000284.1-marine-metagenome-genome-assembly--contig:-NODE-284-length-99063-cov-4.906886_pt1 | contig 99063 bp, 76 predicted proteins | sample MGYA00237867_ERZ511480 | MGnify/ENA primary metagenome ERZ511480 (study PRJEB26309, sample SAMN06266103) | marine metagenome | isolation source: Algal blade | place: United Kingdom:Sidmouth, United...
TCCGAGCTCCTTAGAGAGTAAAAATTGATATTCGATATTGCGGAGTAGCTGATCGATTTTCTTTTGATTGTCAGCACTCTTATAGTCTAAACTGAGTGCTTCCTTAATCATAACTTCTGCTTTAATAATAGGTAGAGGAAATACCTTTTCGGTAACCATTAATGTGTTCAATATAGATTGAAGATTTTCTAAAGCCAGGTTGTTTTCACCATCATCTAACAGAGCTGCACTGGCCTTTAGAGCTAGCGGATAACTGATGGTTGGAATGTTAGCAGTTTCTATTCTCACCTCACTTCCTAGCGTTGATATCTCAGCTCTTGCAAGTTGATAATTACCCTCATTAATTGATTGCTGGACTTTGCTTCTTATTGCCTTAATAGTTTTGATATCTCCAATAAATTCCTCAGTTCTGACCACGGAACTAATAGGTATTAATGCCAATTCGGGTTCCCTTGCGAGTAATACTTCTATTTTACCTACTGCAGTTTCTATATAATTTAAAGCAATATCTGTATCCCCATTCTTTATCGCATCTCTCGCCTTGATCGTAGCATCTATTGCTGCGAGTCCTTCTTTAGTAAGTTCTTGCTCGTTTGATTCAATTATTCTTAGGGAAGCAGATTGTACTGCAGCTTCTAGAGTACCTCTATCCATACCTAATTCATTAGGTTCCGTCAACATTTTTTCACTTTTCTGATTGATGACGTCATGATTGTTATTCTGATTCTGTGCATTACATGACCAAGCATTAACAAGCACTGTCAAAATCAATACAAAATTTATAATCTTTTTCATCTTGATAATATTTGTTTTTGTTAATAAATAATTCAATTCACATTCAAAATATTGATTAAAAAGAATGTTGCAATCTTTTTAATCATGGCCTAATTAGTTTTTAATTTTAGGTGGGCCATGACAACCCACCTAAAAATTAAACTTACTTAATTTGAATTTGTCGAGTTGGTTTAACCTTAGCTTCTTCTCTTTTAGGAATGACTAATCGAAGAATACCCTCATTATAATTAGCTTTGATTTTGGAATCATCTACAACTCTATTATTAAGTGTAAATGATCTTTGGAATGATTGATAGCTAAATTCCCGACGAGTATAGTTCTCCTCTTTTTGATCTTGATTTTCAATTTCTTTCTCACTTTTTATGGTAAGAACATCATTGTTGATCTCTACTTGAAAATCTTCTTTTCTCATGCCAGGTGCCGCCAGTTCAACAATGTATTCACCATCGGTTTCTTTTACATTTGTCGATGGAACAGTCATTGATTGATTTGGAAATCCTTGATTTCTCCATTCTATTAAAGAACTCCAATCATCATCGAGAAATCTTGTAACACTTGGTACAATTCTACTTTTAAGTACTGGTAACATATCTTAAAATTTTAAATGGTTAATAAGAATTTATATCAATCAATTTTTCTCAAACAAAATACCATTTGAACATTTAAGACAAAACGGCATATTTGAGCTGCTTCTAGATGACCAAATTGACATATTCAAATTTAAATGAGACATAATGTCATTAATCACTCTCACAATTATACTTTAGTAGTACACTTAGCTATAGCATTAGCAAGAAGCTAAATGCCAAATCTCAAAATCAACCTTTCTAAAGAGTAAGTCAGCCAACCTTGAACAAAAGCCAGGAAAGTAAATGATGTTGATTTGCTTGGGTATATTGATTGAGTCCTCGTGGCGATGGAAAAGTATGATAGAATACGGTAAGAGCTATTGCAGAAAAGAAAATGTACTTTAAATGATTATCCAGAAATTCATTAAATGACTGGCATCACCTAACTTTTGACCTCATTTTTGCTGAAGCAAAAAATCAGTCAGTCTTCCACTTAATATTACACCCCATACTAGGCATCTGATTATTGAAAACCTTGTTATTTGCCAAAACAGCGTCTAGCGCGGCGATCATATCTTCACCGTTGTTCTCAATATTGTTTCCTGGTGTGCTGCCATCCATTCGGCCTCGATAAGCTAAATTCATATTTCTATCAAATAAATAGAAGTCTGGGGTACAAGCGGCATCGTAGGCTTTAGCGACTTCTTGAGTCTTATCGTATAAATATGGAAATGGATAGTTATTCTCTTTAGCATGCAAGGCCATCTTCTCTGGACCATCGTCAGGATACTTTACTGCATCGTTAGAGGATATTGCAATAAAAGAGATGCCTTTTTCCATGTAAGTATTTGCGATCTCTACCAATTTCTCATTTATGTGGATAACGTATGGGCAGTGATTGCATATAAACATGACCATAGTGCCTTTGATAGACTTTAGGTTATTCAAGCTCTTTACCTCCCCACTTACTGTATCTCTAAGAGAAAAGTCCGGAGCTGGAGTACCTAAGGCTAACATTTTTGATGGAGTAAGAGACATTATGTGTTTGTTTTTTTCAAAGATAAAAAATTGTATTCTGCAGCTATTATATTCCTATTTTAAATTTATTTTTCTTTGGCAATTCTACGTAAAGTAGCCAATTCTCTATACATCTGCTTGGCTTCTGCTGCTGGATATCCAAAATATACCTTATTACCAGTCAAATTTTTGGAGACACCTGACTTTGCTAATACTACCGCACCTTCACCTATGATCAGATTTTGAGCGATTCCTACTTGCCCATAGAGCACAACACCATCATGTATAATGGTCTTTCCTCCTATACCTACCTGGGCTGCAAAAAGACAATTTCTGCCAACCTCTACCCCATGTCCAATATGGACCTGACAATCCAACTTTGTACCTTGTCCTATAAGGGTCATTCCAGACACACCATTAGCAATGGTACACCCTGCTCCTATCATCACGTCATCCTCAATTACGACAACACCACCTGTAGTCCATTGTTTATACTCGCCAGCTTCTTTCTTAAAATAAAAAGCAGGTCCACCGATCACAGCATTTGATTGTATGATCACGTGCGCTCCGATCTGCACGTTGTTTCTTATCACAACATTTGCATGAATATAGCTTCCGGCACCAATACTTACATTAGTACCGATCTGCACGCCTGGTTCTAGAATGCAAGTGGGATGAATATCGTTTGTTCGATTATCATGTTTGATCGGCGTGAAAGGTCGAAATTCTTTTACGATTGAATCATACGCTTCGAATGGATTATCACAAACTAAAATCGTTTTGCCCGCAGGGCAATCAACTTCTTTATTTAATATTAGAATCGTAGCCGCAGAGTTAAGTGATTTCTCAAAATACTTTTCAACATCAGAGAAGTTTATGTCGCCCTTTTCTACTTTATGAATCTCATTAATACCGTAGGCCAATTGTTTAGCATCACCCAATATCTTGGCTCCGATCTTCTCCGCAATTTCTGCTACTGGTATTGGTTTAGGAAATTTCATGCTCCCTTTTAATTTTTAAATATAGACTTAAATTAAGGCTCCTTTTTTAAGATCTTCAACTACGTCAGGATTTAAAAGTGTACTGACATCTCCGAGATTAGCGCCATCCTTGCTAGCGATCTTTCTCAAAATTCTTCTCATGATCTTTCCAGATCTTGTCTTTGGCAAGCCAGAAACAAACTGGATCTTATCCGGTTTGGCTATCGGTCCTATTTCTTTTTTAACTACGGCTATGATCTCTTTTCTAAAAGCATCATCAAGGTCTTTATTTTGAGAAATAACATAAGCATAAATGCCTTGTCCTTTGATGTCATGAGGATATCCGACCACCGCCGATTCTATCACTTGAGGGTGCTCGTTGATCGCGTTTTCTACTTCTGCCGTTCCCATCCTGTGGCCAGAAACGTTTATCACATCATCAACTCTACCAATCACTCTGATCCTTCCTTCTGAATCTCTCCTTGCGCCATCTCCTGTAAAATACATATCCTTAAATGCTGAAAAATATACTTGCTTGCACCTTTCATGATCTCCATAAGTTGTTCTTATTATTGAAGGCCAAGGATGTTTGATACAAAGCAATCCTTCGACATTATTTTCTTTCAATTCATTACCATCGCTGTCCATAAGGACCGCTTGAATACCAGGCATTGGATAAGAAGCGTAAGTAGGTTTGCAATCCGTAATACCAGGAAGTGGAGTGATCATTATACCTCCCGTTTCTGTTTGCCACCAGGTATCTACGATCGGTGATTTACATTTCCCTATTTTTTGATCATACCAATGCCAAGCTTCTTCGTTGATCGGCTCTCCAACAGAACCCAATACTTTTATCGAAGAAAGATCATATTTTTCTGGAAGATGGTCTCCTTTTGCCATCAAAGCTCTAATTGCTGTTGGTGCTGTATAAAATTGATTCACTTTATGCTTCTCGCAAATTTCCCAAAATCGACAAGCTTCTGGATAAGTTGGGACCCCTTCAAACATCATAGTTGTAGCTCCCGCCAACAAGGGGCCATAAACGATATAACTGTGACCTGTGATCCAACCAATATCTGCCGTGCACCAATAGATATCTCCAGGCTTATATTGAAAGACATTGCGAAATGTAAAACAAGTATAAACCATGTAACCTCCGCAAGTATGCACCACGCCTTTCGGCTTACCAGTTGAACCAGAAGTATATAATATGAACAACAAATCTTCTGAATCCATTTCTTCTGGTTCACAATGTGAAGCCTGCCCATCTACTTGCTCGTGCCACCACTTATCTACATCGTCGCTCCAGTTCACTTCAGCCCCTGTATTCTTATGAACCAACACTGTTTCTACACTATTGCATCCCATATCCATCGCCTCATCTACAACTCCTTTTACAGAAATCGTCTTCAATCCTCTTTTATTAAAATCCGAACAAACGATCATTTTCGCTCCTGCATCATCAACTCTATCTGAAAGGGCTTGCGCAGAAAATCCTGCAAAAACAACAGAGTGTACAGCACCTATTCGAGCACATGCAAGTAAACCAATCGCCAACTCCACCACCATCGGCATATAAAATACCACCCGATCTCCTTTGTTAATGCCAAGTGCTTTTAAACCATTTGCACACTTACACACTTCATCATGCAATTGTTGATAGGTATATCTAACCGCTTCATCTTTGGGATCGTTTGGTTCCCACAAGATCGCCACCTGATCCGCCTTATCTTTCAAATGTCTATCTATACAGTTGTAAGTGATATTCATCTTACCATTCAGAAACCATTTCACAGAAGGCTCCTTAAAGTTCCATTCACAAACTTTATCGTAAGCTTTAATCCAAGTAAATGTCTTGGCTTCCACGTCCCAAAAAGCTTCAGGATCTTCAACACTTTTTTTATAAAGCTCTTTATAGTGGGCTAAGTCTTTTATCTGTGTTGTCATAATTAAAATGTTTATTCGTGTATTTGTTTATTTGTTGTTGTTTATTCATCCCTTCGTCACTTAGGACGGGCTGTTTTCCGCATGTCCGAATATTGCAATTTCCTCATAGATGTACGGGCTTGCAAAATAGAAAAACAGATAAACAAATACACAGATAAACGCATAAACAACTTGCTAATGCGCTTGCAACCAATTCTGCCCTTTGCCCATTTCAACCAAAATAGGTACTTTCAAATTTGGAATCGCGTTGCTCATTTCTTCTTCAATAATAGGCATGATCGTATCCAATTCATCTTCATGGGCATCAAAAACCAATTCATCATGCACTTGTAGGATCATCTTACTTTTGAATTTTTCTTTCATGAAGATCTCATGGATATTGACCATGGCGATCTTGATCATATCTGCTGCTGTGCCTTGTATTGGAGTATTTATCGCATTTCGTTCTGCACCAGATCTGATCAAACCATTTTTGGAATTTATATCACGCAGGTACCTTCTTCTTCCCATCAAAGTTTTCACATAGCCGTTCTTTCGAGCATACGCTACCGTCTCGTCCATGTAAGTTTTTAAACCTTGAAATTCTTTAAAGTATTCTTTGATCAATTCTGAAGCTTCTGTTCTTTTTATTTTTAATTGTCTAGAAAGGTTAGTTGCTCCGGCTCCATAGATGATACTAAAGTTGACCGTCTTTGCCTTATACCTTTGTTCTTTCGTGACAGCATCCAGTTCTACATCAAAAATTTTTGCCGCTGTAGCTTTATGAATGTCATGGCCATTGATAAATGCTTCCTGCATGGCTTGATCTCCACTGATCTCTGCGATAAGTCTCAGCTCTACCTGAGAGTAATCTGCCGCTAACAAAACAAAGCCTTCTCCCTTTGGCACAAATGCTTCCCTCACCTTTGCTCCTTCAGGCGTCCTGATAGGTATGTTCTGTAGATTGGGATTGTTGGAGCTTAATCTGCCCGTGGCTGTTAATGCTTGATTAAAAGAGGAATGCAATCTTCCAGTCTTTGGGTTTACCAATTTCGGCAAGGCATCTACATAAGTAGACTTCAATTTTGACATTCCTCTAAACTTGAGGATCTTTTCTATGATCTCATGATCAGGGGCCAACTCAGCCAATTTCTCTTCACTAGTAGAGTGTACTCCTGTCGCTGTCTTGCGCCAACGGTATGGAATTTTTAGTTTCTCAAATAAGATCTGACCAACTTGTTTCGGTGAGGCGATATTAAATTCTCCATCAGAAAGTTTGTAGATCTCCTTTTTCAAAACGTCAATAGTCCTTCCAAGCTCTACAGAATATTCCTTAAGATAATCCTTATCTAAATTTACTCCATTGTATTCCATTTGTGTCAATGCCCTGATCAATGGCTCCTCCATCTCATCGTACAATTTTTCTAAGCCTTCCTTCTTCAGTTCTGGAAAAAGCTGATTGTGCAACTTTAGAGTTATATCTGCATCTTCGGCAGCATAATCGACCACCTTCTCTACAGGAACATCACGCATGCTCAATTGATTTTTTCCTTTCTTACCGATCAAAGTCTCAATACTGATCGGTTGGTATTTGAGGTAAGTTTCTGCCAAATAATTCATGTTATGTCTCAACTCTGGCTCAAGCAAATAATGCGCGATCATGGTATCTAAAAACTTTCCTTTCAATTCAATCCCGTACCACTTTAGCATGATGGCATCATACTTCAAATTCTGAGCAACTTTTTGAATTTTTTCATTTTCAAAGACCGGTCTGAATTCTTCTAGTATCGCTTTAACCTCTTCTTCATTATCAGAAAAAGGAATATAAAAAGCCTCGCTTTCTTTTTTGGCGAAAGCCAAACCAACCAACTCAGCCTCGTTAGGATCTATACCCGTTGTCTCCGTATCAAAGCAAATGATACTTTCTTTTGACAAAGCCTTTATCAACTTGGCTCGCTTTGCCGGTGTATCAACCAATTGATATTCTTGTTCGGTATTTTCAAAATTATGTTCCGCAATGGAATGCGCTGCAATGGCTCCCTTGGGAGTGGGCTTTGCCCCAGCAGCTTTGGTGGGAAATAAAGAACCTTGGACCGTCGCTGCAGTAGCTGATGAACTGCCTTGATTGTATTCTAAAATTTGACTTGCCAATGTTCTAAATTCCAATTCCTTAAACACCTCTGACAAAGCATCTTTGTCGAGCGGATCAATTTGAAATTTTACATCATCAAACTCGATCGGCACTTCTGTCTCTATGGTTGCCAAGGTGTAAGACAGCCGCCCTTGATCTGCAAATTCTTCTAACTTTTCTTTCTGCTTTCCTTTCAACTGATCTGTATTGGACAAGATTCCTTCAAGGGTATCAAATTGCTTAAGTAGCTTTGCCGCAGTTTTGGGACCGACTCCTGGTATACCAGGGATATTATCTACAGAATCTCCTTGAAGGCTCAATACATCTATCACTTGATCAACTCGGGCGATATCCCACTTTTCACATATCTCTTGCTCACCAAGGATCTCAACGCCAGTTCCAGATCTCGACGGTTTATACATATAGATGTTCTTGGAGACCAACTGACCAAAATCTTTATCAGGAGTCACCATATAAACCGTGAAACCTTCTTTTTCCGCTTTCTTAGCAATTGTCCCAATAACATCATCGGCCTCGTATCCTGGCTTTTCAATAATAGGGATATTAAAACCTTCTATGATTCTTCTGATGTATGGAAAGGCCGCTGTAATGTCTTCTGGCTGTACTTCTCGATTGGCCTTATATTCAGGAAACATATCGTGCCTGAAGGTAGGCCCCGTCATATCAAAAGACACTGCAATATGGGATGGATTTTGACTGCGCATTAATTCCCACAATGTCCGTGTGAAGCCTGTAATCGCCCCCGTATTCATTCCTTGCGAATTTATCAGCGGACGTGAGATAAAAGCATAATGCGCTCTATATACCAATGCATGTCCATCGAGGAGAAACAGTTTCTTTTCTTTCATTTTTATGTTTGTAAAGTGGCACTAAAGATAGAAAATGAAAAGTAGAGAAACGCAAAATTTTAACTGTAAAATGAAAAAGGAGATTGATTATAGAAGGCCGGATAAATTGGCACGCAAAGATTTGCAAAGAAACGCCAAGATCACAAAGGATTTATTTTAGCAGCCGCCACGATGAACGATGAACGAAATCAAACATTAAGATAAGACATCAAAGAGTCATAGCGTTCTCTGACTGTATCAAATTCCTCTGCCTCTTGGTAGGAAAATTTGATCTTATAAGAATATCGCTCAAAGTTAGCGATGATACTTTGGATCTGATTTTTATTGATCTTTAGTGTAACGTCCATTACAGATTCATCCAGATTGGTGGTGATGAAAGAACTAAGAATTACACCGCCTTCTGATTCAACAATTTGAGAAATTTCAGCCATGGAATAATCCGACTTCACGATCTCCAAAACGACGATCGATCCTGGCTCTGAAAATGAACCAGTATCAGCAAAGAATTTAATAAGATCGCTTTGTGTGATCACTCCTACATAATTATTGTCTTCATCCACTACTGGAATGACCGTTAATTGGTGCTCACTCAACAGTCTCATCACTTCATATAAATGCTCATCGCCCTGTACATGCGCTTGTGTTAACGCAAGGCTGTACGAACCGATCGCCTCAGCAATATCTGAATCCATGATATCTTGATCAGATATCAAACCTAAAAGTTGTTGATTATTAACTATTGGAAAGTGATTGACATTGTAGTCACTCATGCATCCTAACGCAAACTCTCCTGTATCAGAAGTTTTGAGCGGAACTATTGTTTTAGATATTAATGTTTTCGCTAACATGAGAGTTTGATCAATGTATTAAGAGCCATTATAAAGTAAACGAATAAAAACCAAATTCGTTTGCAATTGGCTTGTTAATTACTGTTAAAAGTAATATGATTATTGTTATTTAGATAACTAGAATACAATTAGTAACCTCGTTTATTGGTTTTAGTATTATTACTACCTAGTGCTTAAGGTTTTATATAATTATCTTGAAGATTACCTTAAGGGAAAATTTATTTGGTATAAGAATGGTGTTTCGTCCTTTACCTTAACAATTTTTGCTTTTGAACAGCAAATTCTTCGTCGGTAAGTAATCCTTTATCTCTAAGTTCGCCCAATTTTTTTAATTGGTCAAGTAAATTATTGGATTCTGGAATAATATTTTGAATTTCTGGTTCTACCTTTTTGCGCTCCTCAGGCTTATTTAGCCTATAGCCATTTTTCGCAAATTGCTCATACTCAGGTTGTATACGAAGAAATGCTAATGCATCATGGTCCTTAATTCTTTTAAAATCTACGAACCCATATTCTACCGCTTTATCTAAATGAAATAGTGCATTTTCTGCCTCTTCAGAAATTGAATAAGCACAAGCAAGGTTGAAATGGACTGCAATATCCTGATAATAGATCTGAAGTGATTTTTTGAATGATTCTATCGCACCCAAAAAGTCAAAATCTTTATACCTAGCGATCCCATCTAATTTATGAACATTTTTTAGCGGTGACTTTGTTGATTTAGGAGAAGGTCTTTGATTATTATTTTTGCGGTAACGCATTTCTTCTGCTCTAATAGCTGCAAGTTCTTCTGCCTCCCGTCTCCTTCTTTTTTCCTCATTTCTTCTACGGCTGAAGTCAGCATTTCCGTTTCTAAAGTTTACATCCAAGAAGTCTCTATTGTATTTAAAATCAAACTTCTCTTCATCTTGGGTGAGTAAAACAATGCCATCAATAAACGAAACCATTGCTGCAAGTGGAGCAAAGCATATGTATAGTATCCCTAATCCTATTTGTCCCAAATAGAATCTATGCAGGCCCAGCCAACCTCCAAAAAATGCTAATAAAGCCGCGGATGTCTTGTCTTTTCTTTTTGCCAATTATCTTAATATCTTTTTTTTCTGTACTACAAATTCTTCTTCTGTTAGAACGCCTTTTTCTCTTAATTCTTGTAATCGATTCAATTGTTCTAACAAGTTTGCATCAATTCCTTCTGCCGCCTCCGTTTTCTTGGGGCCAATATTGCCCCCCAACCTAAATCCATTCGCTTTGAATGCTTCATATTTTGGCTGTATTCTCAAATAAGCTAAAGCATCATGACTTGAGATTTTCTCAAAATCTTTGAAGCCATTCGCCACAGCTTTATCCAAATGAAAATAAGCTTTATCAACTTTTTCATCCAACGAATAAGCTGCCGCCAAATTGAAATGAACTGCATTATCACCCGGTTCAATGGTCAAAGCCTTTTCAAAATCTTCAATCGCTCCTTTATAATCGTAGTCCTTAAACTTGGTTATCCCAGATTTCTTGAATGGATTTCTCTTTGCAAAGGTCTTCTTAGGTATTCCTGTTCGTCTTCTTATTTCAGCTCTTCTAGTTTGCTCTGCTCTTTGCCTAGCCAGATCAGCCTCCCTTCTAGCCCTTTCTCGATCAGTATTATACCTTGTATTTGGGACCCTTCTATTTTGATTTCTTTGTCTAGTATTTGGACTTTTTGACATGATCGATCTGACTACAAAATAGAAGATCAACAATGGTATTGCCGAACCAATTCCACCATTCATCAAAGCCATGAAAATTATAAATCCAAAAAAAGCATTAAACGGGCTATTGTTTTTTTTCATTTGTCTACTGTACTTAAATTTCTTTTATTTCTGTAAATGTATCAATTGTATTGCATTCTATTGGTACACAAAGGCTGATAATCCTATCTTGCCTCTCCTAAAATCACTTTAGTCTCCAATACTTCATCGTTTCTTAACACCCAAACAGGTATTTCTTGTCCTGGTAGATAGTGTTCAAGAGCCAACGTCAGGTCATTCAAGTTTTCGATTTCATCTTTGTCTATTGCCACTATGATATCTCCTAAAATCATTTGGCCCGTATTGTTTCTTAAAGTTGGCCTTAATCCTGCAATATATGCAGGGCCATTCTGAACAATATTAATGATCAAAACTCCCTTTTTACCTATACGCTCTAGAAAGCTATTTGGTGCGATTTCCACACCCAAAGTAGCTCGTTTTATCTTGCCATGTTTTATGAGGTCCGGCACGATCCACTTGACTGCATCAACAGGAATCGAAAAACCTATCCCAGCATAAGATCCTGATGTAGAAAAAATTGCCGTATTCACACCTATCAAATTGCCTGAAGAATCGAGTAACGGGCCTCCAGAATTTCCTGGATTAATAGCCGCATCCGTCTGGATCACATCCCTGATGGGAACACTAGAAACAGAAGTGATCTCTCTACCCAACGCCGAAATGATTCCTTTGGTCAACGTTTGGTCAAATCCAAAAGGGTTGCCAATAGCAAACACAGATTGGCCAACTAAAAGATCATATGACCTCCCTCGAGGCAATGGGTATAATTGACCAGTAGGCGTTTCAATTTTTAAAACCGCAAGGTCTTTATCTGGCGCTTTTCCTATCAAGATAGCATCCCAAGTCGTACCGTCTGCTAAAGTTACTGTTGCTCTATCCGCTCCTTGTATAACATGCCAATTGGTTACGATGTGCCCACTTTGATCCCACACAAAACCAGAACCTGAACCTCTAGGAATTTCCATGAGATTTCTCGTGTAACGGTCTTGTGCTAAGTTAGTCGTTGTTATGTAAGCAACAGATTTTGCGGCTTTTTCGAAGAGCTCAATATTTCTTTGCTCTTCCGCGGTAAAAACACGTTTTACTTTTGGTTCCTTAACAGCGGCAACAGGCGCAATGACTTTATCATCACTTGTTGATTCAGAAATTGCAACTACATTTTTAGCACCACTTTTCGAAAAGGAACCAAAAAGAAATCCTAGCGCTAGTAGAATTAATCCTGTGGTTATTTTAATAAAATTTTTCATGTGATAAGTTTAAAATGTCAAAAAACCTAAAAGTATCGCTTTCAAATAAAGGATATGTTCTAAGCTAATTTGGTATAATGCTCCAATTTGGCATTTTCTGCATAAGAAGCAGAAATATTTCCATGATCGTTGATATTTATCAGACGAACGTCTCCAATTGTGTTAACCAACTCCTCTTTAAAAGGAATTTCTACCTTTAAATAGTTGTCTGTAAAACCTGTTAGAAGATTCTTATTCTTATGCGATTCAAACAATACAGTCCGCTCAGAGTTTAAGAAGGGCTCATAAAAATGTCGCTGTTTTTTTGCTGACAATATGCTCAACATTCTATTACGCTCCTTCCTCTCTCCCATTGGAACAACCCCTTCCATATCAAAAGCAGGTGTATTTTTTCTTTCCGAATAAGTGAAAACATGGAGGTAAGAAATATCTAAAGCATTTATGAATTCATAAGATTCCATAAAGTCTTCTTTGGTCTCTCCAGGAAAACCTACGATCACATCGACTCCGATGCAGCAATGTGGCATCAAAGATTTAATTTTTTCGACACGCTGTTGATACAATTCTCTTTTGTACCGCCTTCTCATCTGACGCAGTTGCTTGTTATTGCCAGACTGCAATGGCATGTGAAAATGTGGTACAAATAATTTGGATTGACTTACAAATTCAATGACCTCATCGGTACACAGATTTGGCTCGATTGACGATATCCTAATACGTTCAATTCCTTTGACTTCATCTAACGCCTTTATCAGATCTATAAACAGATCTTCTTTTTTTGATCGCTTGCCTTCGATCACTTCCGTGCCCACTCCAAAGTCTCCAATATTCACTCCAGTCAAAACAATTTCCTTGGCACCCATGTGTGCAATTTGATTGGCATTTTCCACAATGCTTTCTACCGTATTTGACCGAGACCTTCCTCTCGCAAGTGGAATGGTACAAAAAGTACATTTATAGTCACATCCATCTTGGACTTTAAGAAAAGACCTCGTTCTATCTCCAAACGAAAAGGAATTTATAAAACTAGAAGCCTCCTTCACTTCTCCTGCTTGAACCATCCCTTTGTCAGCTGCCTTTTCTAAGCCATCTACAAAATCTAAAATTTTAAACTTTTCTGCAGCTCCAAGAACTAAATCCACACCCGGGATAGCTGCAATTTCTTGCGGCTTCAATTGTGCATAGCATCCAATCACGATCACCTTGGCAGACGGAGTAGACCGCAGGGCTTGCCTTACTATTTTTCTACATTTCCTATCTGCAAATTCCGTAACAGAACAAGTATTGATCACATAAATATCTGCACCATCTTCAAATTTATTGACCCCATAGCCAGCATCTTCGAAAAGCCTACCAATAGAGGAAGTTTCAGAATAATTAAGCTTGCAACCAAGCGTGTAAAATGCTACAGATTTTGGCGTTGCCATATCAAAAATTTATACTTGCAAAGTTAGGATTTTGCCAGGAAATAAGCGTCAACTAGGCTCAAGACTAGCATTAGGACTTAGAAATGCTTACTTTTGCATACAACACTCAAATAGTCAATGAATTATGTATAAATTAATTCGCATATTAACTGTAATTACAGTCTTTTTATTTTGCCTTTCGGCGAAAGCCCAACAAGTAACAAAACAATTTGATATCAATTCGTCCACAGTTTTTAAGGACAAAAGTGACAATATCATCTCCTTTGAGACATTTTTGAATTGGACTTCTGGACAAGGCTATTCCATCAATCCAGTTTTTGATGAGCAAGGCGTATTAAAACACATAATGGTGCTTGAGCCAGCAACCTCGGATGTTGCCATCAGCAGCAATGAGTTTGGAAGCACGCCAGAATTGATCGAAAAGACCCCTCCGAGTTTTGAGGCATACGATATGAATGGTCAATTTATCTCAAACGAAAACTACAATAATAAAGTCATCGTTTTAAAATTTTGGTTTTCTGCCTGCAAACCTTGTATCGATGAAATACCATTATTAAATAATCTTGTAGCTCAATATGCACACAATCCGGATGTTGTTTTCTTGGCCCCTTCCTTAGACAAAACACCTACCATACAAAACTGCTTGAGTAGATATCCATTTAATTATACAGTCTTGCCAGAAGCTTCTGATATCGCTCATGCTTATAACGTACTCGGTTATCCGACCCATGTGGTCATTAACAGGACTGGAAAAGTCGAGGCCGTATTTCAAGGAGTCAATCACAGGTTAGATCGCAAATTGGCTGCAGCCATCGACAAAGGTTTGAGTCGTAAAGCATCAGATGTGATCGCTTCAAATGACTTGATCATCCCAAAGCGTCAAAGTAAAATGAAATCAAATGCTAGTACTGATCAGCTGATTGCTAAATCACCTTATGCTTCAAACGAACTGGAAGAAGAAGTTTTGGAGATAAATCCAAATTCCGTTATTTTAGATGAAGAAAATAACGTGGTTCCTTTTTCAAAATTTGTAGATTTGATGAATTCTAAAATGTATGAACTAAAACCTGGTAAAGATGCTATTGGAAATAAGATCATCAGGTTGGTAAATACTTCAAAAAAATAATTATCAGCCACACACGAAAAACAAACATGAAATACTTATACTTCCTCCCTATCACAATAATTTGTTTAATGGCTTTAGCTTGCCAAAACGACACCAGTGTATCAAATACCAACACTAAAAATGATCTTCCTTCAAACATCAATTATTCTGCAGTCGCTCAAAAAATTTGTGATTGTGTAGCACCCCTCGCGGAGATCAATAAAGAAGTTGAGTTCATGATTAAAGCTGATCGCAAAGACGAAGCCATGGAGTTGCTTAAAGAAGTTCAAAAAAGAAGTGAATCCACTGGACATTGTCTCGACAATATCGAAAACGCTTACCCAAACACAGGCTTGATAGAAAGCAAAAAGATCACCTCCCTTTTAGAAAGAAAGTGCCCACAAACAGCGGCGTTTTTGTCTAATATTTAGATAATTATAAGTATCTGATCTATTGTAAAATCCTATGGTACCTATGTGGTTCAATCCTAACCAACGTCCTAAATATATTTCTTATACGAACCTGAACTGGACTGATAGACAAAAATCTTAAATGACTTCTATGGTTTACATGTCTTTATGCAACTCCCAGCTATTTTGATCCTCGATCCCTTGAAGAATACTTAGATAGTTAGAATAACGTGTCTCTGCGATCTCGCCATTTTCCAATGCCGTTTTTACGGCGCAATGAGGTTCGTTGCGATGCGTGCAATCTCCAAATTTACAATCAGCGGAAAGGATAAAAAACTCTTTAAAATTGTGAGCGACATCTTGTCCAGTGAGGTTGTTAAACGATAAGGTCTTAATACCAGGTGTGTCAATGATCTGACCACCAAAAGAAAGTTCAAACATCTCTGCGAATGTTGTTGTATGCATTCCTTTACCTGTGGAGTCTGAAATTTCGCCCGTTTTTAATTCTATATTTTTTTCAATGCTGTTAACGAGCGTTGACTTACCAACGCCTGATTGTCCGCAGATCAAAGAAGTCTTGTCTTTTAGTAGATTCTTCACCTCTTCTAATCCATCACCATTGATAGCAGAAACTAGATGCACTTTATAACCAATATTTTCATACACGACTTTTAGGTATTCAAATGTTTCCAGATCCGCTGCATTCAAAAGATCCGATTTGTTGACCAGAATAATAGCAGGAATATTGTGTGGTTCAGTCATGAGAAGCACACGATCTATGAATCCCCATTTTAAGGAAGGTTGCTGTATGGATACTATTAAAATAGCTTGATCAATATTGCTCGCAATTAGATGGAGGAAGTGTTTTTTTCTTGGCGATTGTCTGACGACATAATTTCTTCTCGGTAGAATCTTTTTTATCAATCCTTTTTGGTCGTCTTCCTCCAATTCGATCATCACTTGATCTCCAACCGCAACGGGATTGGTCAACTTCATTCCATTAAGTCTGAACTTCCCGATCATTCGGCATTCTATAAAATTGCCAGCTTCCAATTGGACGGTGTAGAATGCACCTGTTGATCTGATAACTAATCCTTTCTCCATATTATATATAAAAAAAGCCCACCATAAAATTGGTAGGCTTTTCATTTAAAAAAAAAATCTTATTGTGCAGTTCCCGCTAAATTAACAACTAGAGCAACATCATCATTGATGACATAATCTTTTGCTACACCAGCAATGGTTTTATTATTGTACACAATTCCCCAATCGTTTCTGTTAATTTTAAACTCTGGAGTAACTGCCATTATCTTTGATTTACCAATATTTAAATCTGCATTGAAGCTTACACTTTTAGCAATATTCTTCATCTTTAAGTTACCGGTCACTTTATGAGTAACATTTGGCGTTCCTGAAACTTTTTGACAAGCAGTGATTGTAAAAGTTCCTTTTCCATGAGTCGCAACGTCAAAGAAATCAGGAGACTTTAGATGACCTTCTAATTTTCCTTTTGCTTCGCCTTCTAGATCTGTAACTGTCAATGAATTCATATCAATTACAAAACTACCTGCTTCGATGTTGCCATCTTTTACACTGATAGAACCATCACTGATCTTAAATTTTCCTTGGTGCTTATCACCTACTACTTTAGAACCTGTCCAAGTTACAGAACTAGCTGCTGGATTGATCTTATAAGTGGTTGAGTTAGAAGGAGCAACTGCTGCTGTTGCAGCGTCTCCAGCTTTTGTAGCTGCTGAATCTTTTTTACAAGAACTACCCATTGTAAGTCCTAGAAAAAGCACAAATGCAAAAAAATGTAAATTTTTCATTTTAATTATAAATTTTAATATATTTATTAAACTGTAAAACTCGCAATATACTCAAATCAGCCTCCGTTCACTTTAATATATGTTAAAATATACAGGTAAATTTAAGAAATACCTTAATTTACTGTTATTAAAAGTAAAATAATCTACATCTAGCGTTACTTTGAATCAACTTACACGTTATAAAAAGACTAAAGTATGTCTTAAATTGAAGATAATTTTATCTTGGCATCAATTTAGCGACAATTATTTGGTAAAGTAATACTCAATATTATGAAAAGTTTATTTTTTGCCTTGTTTGCCACAGTTACTTATGGTCAGACGTCTTCACAGACCCTGTCAAAAGCTATTGCTGCTGGTGATGTTCTTACGATCTCCTCCTATTTGGATGAGACTGTTGAGGTATGTTTATTAAACATTGATGACTTTTTAGCAAAAGAAAAGGCTATTGAAGCTATTAAATCTTTTTACGCTAAGCATTCACCAAAATCTTTTAACATCATACACCAAGGAGAATCCAAAGGTAAAGGTTCTCAATATTTCATTGGAAATTTGAAAACCGACAGTGACTCATTCAGAGTTTTCATTGCAACAGAAAACGCGGATGGGAAAGAATTAATTCAGCAAATTCGATTTGAAATAGAATAAGAAAAATCGTTGAAAACGTTTATTAGACGTCTCTAAGAATCTTAGAGGCGTCTTTTTTTTGCAATACCCCCAGTCCAAATAAGGCATAATCATACTTGACTGGGTCTTCCGGGCAAAATTTCTTGAGCTTTGAAGTCAATTCCATAACTGTTTTCCAATCATTTTGCTTTCGCTCAACTAAGTTTAAGGACCGCGCCACGCGCTCCACGTGGACATCTAATGGGATCAATAGCTGTGAGGTATCTATCTTTTTCCATAGGCCAAAATCTACCTTAGCATTGTCTTTTCGTACCATCCATCTAAGAAACATGTTAAGCCTTTTGCATCTAGAGTTTCGCTCTGGAGTAGAGACATGCTTTCTTGTCCTTTTAGGAGAATGCGCCAAACTGAAAAAGTCCTTATGAAATAATTTTAAGCCCTGCTCTACGGTATCGTCTCCTTTAGTCATTCCTTTTATAAATGCCATTTCCAAGCTTTTATTATTTTTATAAAATTCTTGAAAAAACTCCAAAAAGTAGAGCGTATCAATGTATTGAAAAGTCCTATGTTTAAAATTGACAAATCTTGCCCTATCTTTTTCCTCATGTTGTGTGATGAACTCATAAGGCGCACCATCCATAAGATCGATCAGTTCGTTGGCTTTGTTTATAATCGTGACTCTTTGGCCCCATGAAAGCATGGCTACCCAAAATCCAGTGATTTCAATGTCTTGCAATTTTTTGAAACGCTTTGGAATAGATATAGGATCGTCTTCGATAAATTCAGGTTTATTGAACTGTTCTACCAATTCATCCAGATAGTTTTTTGTTTTAAGGTCTTTTTGATTCATTATGACTGCCATATTGCAATAAGCCCAATTAATGGGTAAATATCCCTAAGAAAACATAAGTTTATGAATAATAAGCTAATTAACATGCACTAGTAATTTAATAATTACTATCTTTCGACAACTTACAATGACAGCAACACTTACATATACACTCGTTTTGGCACTTATCTATCTTCTAAGAAGGGCAGATATTGCTGCATAGATCCAGCGTACTTCATTCACCTTAAATATTCTTTGACCGTGATTTTCAAATACTTAATACTATTTGCAATCATTTATGGCATTTATAGCTTCTCTATAAAAGATCGTTTGTCAGAAAAAAGAGACGATACCCTGATTCGTGATTCCAAAGAAGAAAATGATGATTATATAGAATATGAAGAAATCGAATAATCCAACAAAACCCGAAAATCAAAACATAGGTTCTTGGGTGATCCTAAAAAATAATCAATTCATAATTTTTAACAAACCTGCCACACTGCCCATTCAAGCAGATAAGACCGGCGACAAAAGTTTGCTGGATCTAGCAGAAATATATACCAAACAAAAACTTTTCCTTTGCAACAGAATTGATAGACCTGCTTCAGGCATTGTCATTTTCGCAAAAACGAGTAGAGCCCTAGCACATCTCAATGAGCAAATAAAAGAACGTAAAGTTTCTAAAACCTACCTAGCTGTAACTAAGAGCCCTGTTAAGGAAAAAGAAGGACACCTCATCAACTTGGTTGAAAAGAATCAAAAAGTAAACAAGTCATACATCGTTGAGGACGAAGGACCTCAATCTAAAAAAGCGGAGCTCTATTATAAGGTCATAAACAGCAGTGACAACTACGCACTTCTCGAAGTAAATCTGATCACAGGTAGACACCATCAGATCAGGGTCCAATTATCTGAGATCGGGCATCCTATTAAAGGTGATGTAAAATACGGAGACCGCAGGTCTAATAAAGACAAATCCATCCATCTCCATGCATGGAAGATGTCTTTTACACATCCCATCTCTGGAGAGAAGATAGATCTGGAAGCAAAGATTCCTGACGAATCTTTGTGGAATTATTTTGCTGAAGGATTGGAGCAAAAAGCGTAAGCTTTAGTAGGATTAAATTTTGATCAATTCTGTACAAATTCAGCTAAGGCTCCCAAACACAGCTCTTTGTCAAAATGCCAAGCACTATAGGGCAATAAGAAAATTTCAATTTCTGCTCTTTCCAAACTCATTATATCATTCATCGTCAACTGACCACTATATTCACCCGGAAATCCTATCAGATCTATTCCTATTGTGCGATCTTCTTGCACGAGCACTAAATCTAATTTTGTTCCACAAACTTTTCTATTGATATAGCATTTTTCGGCCTTCAAAGTCTTTAAGGCCATTCTTACCTCCTCCAAAAATTGATCATATATTAGTTTATCTTCCATCCCAACGTCATTCTCGACTTTTGCAAAAAAGTACTTAGAGAGTAGTGATTCTTTTTTAAGCTTATTCGGATCAATTGAGATAAAAACTTCTTGAGATTTTTTAGCCCTTGTGATACTAACATTAAATACATCAGGTCTTTCTAAATATCGTAATGAGCCGTGATGCGTATTTTCATCTATAGTCAGCGATAAGTAGACGAAATCTCTTTCTTCACCTTGAAATTTAAAAGGAGTGCCTATTAGAATTTTATGCTTTACAATAGCTTTTGTGTCAACTGCTTCTTTGATAATTTTTTTCAACAATTTCACCTGAAAAGTAAATGGTGATATTACACCTATGGTACTACAGTTTTGATTGCTTAAAGCTATCTCTTGATCAATTACATCTTTTACGGCATCTATAATTTCTTTTGCTTCAAAGTAATTTTCTCCTTTAGTGTTTCTTTCACCCTTTTCAACAACTTTAATTATTAAATTATCATACTCTTTTTCGATTAATCTATCGGTCATGATCTTAAGCTGACTAGAATAAAACTGATTATTCGAAAAGTTAATGATATCGGGCATACTTCTAAAATGCTCATCAAGAAAAATCACATTGTCTTGACTATTAATTGCCTCATTAACTTGATCAAGTATACTCTTATCACGATACGACAAACTTAAATCTGTTAGTTCATACTTCTCCTTTGTTATTTTCTCCTTGTGGTTTGAAATAAATGAAATATGCCTGAGCTGATTTGGATCTCCAACAATGACTATTGATTTTGCTCTATATATTAAAGGAATCGAACTTGCTATATCACATTGAGAAGCTTCATCTATGATCAAGAGATCAAACAACCCTTCTTCTAATGGGACAATATTTGCAATGTCAACTGATTTGCAGATCCATATCGGCAAAGCCTTTAAAACTATATTAAAATCGATAGAAGAAAATATATCTTTGATGACATTACCCCTTGTCTCTTTAAACACTTTTTCAAATCTTTTTATCTCTGGTCTACTGACACTCAACAATTGATTTAAAGTATCTCTATACGTCAACTTTATAAGTTGCTTTTCTTTTTTCTTTAGCCGTGCATCAATATCATGTAGCTGATAATTTAAATCCCATATTGGTTCTTTTTGACCGTGCCTATATTTGATCCATTTCTTCTGAATTTTTAAAAATAGACTTTCACTATTATTGGTTAGTTTTTCTCCCCAGTTTTTCTCAGTGGATTCTCTTTGCACAATTTTATCGATGGTATTCCTCCTTAATTCCTTGAGGTGAATTACTTCCTTTTCAATTTTATTTAATCGATCCATAGCAATTGACTGTAAGCCTATACCATTTGCAAAATTTCTTATTTTGGTCGCCACGGTCATCCGATACCTGGCCTTAGATGAATTAACTGTAATGCCCTTAATACCAATATCATTTTCAATTTTATTGTTGATTATCTGGCAAGCCTGCTCATTCTTAGAAGCAATAAGAACTTTTTTACCTTCTTGAAAGGCTTGAATTGCTAAGGCAGCTATGCTAAAGGACTTTCCTGTCCCAGGAGGGCCTATCACAACTGATGCGTTCGACCGATTCAGAGAGGTTATTATTTTTTCTTGGCTTTCGCTCAATGAAACCGGAACAACGATTTCCTGTTTTTTTGAACTAAAAGACGGTGACTTTTCAAAATTTCTACCTAAAAGTACATTGTACAAAACTGATGAGTCTTTGCATATTCTTTGACTCAATTCAGTCAATTCATTTATTACATCTTTTGATTTAATGGGTTTCTCTGTTAACCCTATTAAAATATCGGGAAAGATAGTTCTTCCAAACTCACTTTTTCTAGACTTAAAGACAAGATCTAATTGAGATAACCTTTGTTCGCTCTTCATCCGATCCGTGATCAACTGAGTATTGAGGATAGGATATTTTGATTTAAGTAGTTCTTGTAGCCTTACTAGCCCAGAAAAAGAGAAGATATCTTTACCATCTAGAAGTTCTTTGGATAGATCATCAATACTATGAGCATAATTTTCATCTAGGGAGTTTAAATAATTTATAGCAATAGGATTTAAGCTCAAGCTATCATGATCTATTTCTAAAAAATAAACTTCATTAGAATAATCTAAGTTGGCATCATTCAGAAATAAAGGTGTAAATATTTTATGACTCCTTCCCAGTAAATCTAGTTTTCCTTTTAAGAAGAAAGAACCACAAACCATCTTTTTTTCGCTAGATTCTAGCTTCAATTCCGTACTAACCTTGTTCCCCCAATCTGTATCTACTGGCAATTCAAATGCTAGCTTACTTAAAAGTTCAAATGATTCAGGGTAGTATAAATGAGTAACAGATGCAGCATAAAAATTTGAGACTTTTTCTGTGCTGTATTCAAACTGATAACAGTCTCGATAAAAGCTTATTATATTTTTAATCCTTGCTTGCATTATGATAGATTTGGCTCTTTATTTTCTGGAGTCCGATCGGGCATAAATATATGTATTCATATAACCAAATCCATTCTAATGTACAAATTGATTGAGACAAGTTCAAAAGCATTGCCTAAATGTACCCAATACATTAATAATGAATGCCTTAGATTTTAGCAAAACATATTCCAAAAAAAAATCTATTAAAGTGTGGAAATAAGAGTACCTTTTTATCGAAATTGCAAGTCTAATTCGACATTTAAAAAAGACATAAAAAAGTGAATAAAACAACTGTAATACAACCTGACGAATTCGAACCCCACCATCACTGGTATCCAAAGGCGTTGAATGCTACCATTCATCCTATGATCAGTTTTTTCTTGGGTCTAGGCCAAGATCGGATCATAACCAGATATTGTCACATGCACCCTCAAGTAGACAAAGAAAAACTTACAGAAATTTTGAATCATAAATCGAAGCATTTTCTTTGGGCTGGAGCTGATTTACTTAACGTTACCTCAGCTGGTGGAAAGAGACAAATGGTTGTGATTGAAAACAATTCTTGCCCTTCTGGACAAAAATCAATGCCTTTAGTCGATGACAATCAAGAGCAGGGCTCTTACCGACTCATGGTCGAAAGAACTTTTAAACCAAGCCTTAAAAACTTAAGAAACAGAATTAAAGGAGGGCTTGCTGTTATATATGATAAAAACCCGATGGAGGTATCTGGCTATGCAAAAGTGATCGCTGATGTGATGCAAGAGCCAGTTTATTATGTTTCTTTCATGAAAGATGATGAAAACCCAGCGGTAAAATTTGTCGATGGTATTTTAAATGTTTTGGAAAACGAAGCGTGGATCCCCATCAGAGCAGCATTCAGATATGTAACACAGAAACCATGGAGTAGAATACCTGTGAATACAAAAACAAAAATTTTAAACCCTATAATTGCCTGCTTAGCTGGAGGTAGAAATAAGATGGTTGCGGCCAAAGCTTATGATATCTTTAATGCGGAGATAGAACCTTATGGTTTAAAAATAAATATCCCTGAAACCATTTGGGATGTCAGTAAAAATGAAATCCCAATTTGGGTAAGAAAAATGGGTGGACACGCCGTCATCAAAGTTCCTTATAGCAATGCCGGACAAGGAGTCTACACTATAGTCAACCAAGAAGAACTTGATGCATTTATGGAAATGGATTTTGGATATGACTTATTTATTGTCCAAAGTTTAATTGGTAATTCCAATTGGACAAGTACTACTTCTGCAGGAAAATTATATCATGTAGGTACTATTCCAGATCAAAAAAATCAAACCTTTGTTGCAGATATTAGAATGATGGTCAGCTCTACAGAAAAAGGGATCAGACCGCTTTGTACTTATGCGAGAAGAGCAGAATTGCCTTTAATAGACAATATTAAATCTGGAACCAATAGTTGGTCGATGTTAGGAACCAATCTCTCAATAAAAAAACCTGACGGCACTTGGGATAGCGACACCAACAGATTAGTGCTAATGGATAGACGAGATTTCAATAAATTGGGCATTGGATTAGATGATTTAATTGAAGCCTATATCCAAACTGTTTTATCGATGGTCTCCATCGATAAAATGGCATCGACCTTGGTCAACAAACAAGGAAAATTCAGAATGAAGTTATTTAAGAGTTTGAATGATGATCAGACACTCTTGGATGAAATAAAAATAAACTAAAATTTCATTAGCCCACTAGCAAATAATCTTTACCAAACAATAGAAGATATTAATCTAAGCTTAACTTAACAAATGAAATTTAAAGTTCTTATTCTTACAGACCATAAAAGTCATAGTGGAGAAAATTCATTATATGATCTAGCAGTGAAAATGCTACAGCATGAATTGACTGCAAAGATTGACATCGTTTCGAGAGTTAATTCTGAAAATGATGACTTTTTTAATTGTAAAACTTCTGCCCCAATTTATGCAACAGAAATAGATGAATCTTTTTCTTACAATACAGAATCTCATCCACTCTCCAGAAATTATGTGCAAATTGATAGCTCTGATTATGATCTAGTATGGTTAAGATTACCACCACCTCTCAGCAAGAATTTTTTAAATTACATTTCATCCTACTTTCAAAATATTCCCATTATCAATGATCCGAAGGGAATATATGAAACAGGTAGCAAAGAATTTTTAATAAACTTTGAAACCATTTGTCCTCCTTTGGAAATATGTAGATCTATTGATGATATCAATAAATTTAAAAGTAAATTTCCAATCGTACTAAAGCCTTTTAGAGAATATGGTGGCAGAGGAATAGTTAAAATTAATGGAGAAGAAGTTTCTGAAGGAAACCACAAAATTTCTTTCGAGACTTTTGCAAAACAATATGAACAGAATCCGATAGAATACTTAGCCGTCAAATTTTTAAAAAATGTTGACAAAGGCGATAAACGAATCATTGTAGTAAAAGGAAAAATATTGGGTGCCTCTTTGAGGCTTCCACCAAAAGACTCCTGGATATGTAATGTATCTATGGGAGGAAGTTCAAACATTGCTGATGTTGATCCTGAAGAAGAAGAAATAGTCCGTTTAGTAGACCCAATGCTTTCAAAAATGGGAATAGTGATGTATGGAATAGATACCCTAGTTGATGATGAGGGCAAAAGAGTACTTTCGGAGATAAATACGACTAGCATTGGGGGGCTTCCCCAAGTTGCTAGATTCAAAAAGCAACCATTAGTTGAAGAAGCAATTGATTTGATATGGAAATACTATTTGGACAAGTTTAATACAAAAAAAAAAGAACAATGAAAATTGAAACGATTAAAGAATTAGATCTCAGTAAAATCCCAAATAACTGTATAAGCAGGTATTGGTTAGAAATAGTTGAAGATGGCATGGGCGTGCCAATGAAGATTCCCGTTATCATTGCAAAAGGAAATAAAACTGGAAAAGTGGTAGGCCTTACTGCAGCAGTTCATGGAAATGAACTTAATGGTATTCCGGTGATCCAAAGACTTTTTAATGAAATCGATGTTGCAGAACTAAATGGAACCATTGTAGGTATACCTATTCTTAATACTCCTTCTTACTTGAGAAAGCAGAGAAGGTTTATAGATGGTGTTGACTTGAATCATATTATGCCTGGTAAGGAACATGGCACTGTGAGTCAAATTTATGCTTGGCGGATCGTCAATAAGGTGATCAAACATTTTGACTTTTTACTAGATCTCCATACTGCCAGTAATGGTCGGATCAACTCTTACTACATAAGGGCAGACATGAGTGTGGAGACTGTAAAGAAAATGGCTTTGCTACAAAATGCCCAGATCATTGTACACAATCCTCCTAGCGATGGAACATTAAGAGGTACTGCAGATGAACTAGGAATTCCAGCCATTACTTTTGAAGTTGGAAATCCTAATTTATTTCAGAAAGGAATGATCCGAGATGGACTAACCGGTATTCATAATCTATTAGGACATTTTGGATTTACAGATTCTGAAGTAGAAGAGATCTCTGATGAAACAATACTATGCAAAAAATCCTATTGGATCTATTGTGACACAGGTGGGCTACTAGCAGTACATCCACAAGTTACAGAAATTGTCGAAAAAGACCAGGTTGTCGCAACGCTTAGAAATGTATTTGGAGATATCATTAAAACGTATAAAGCTCCAGAAAAAGGAGTTGTGATCGGAAAAAGTGTAAGTCCTGTAAATCAAGCGGGTGGTAGAATATTGCATTTAGGGATCTTGAATTAAAAACAATTAGGTTCAGGCCTTGCTTGTCTGCTGAAGATTTAGCGAAAGTAGGCCCTGATCCTTCTTTTTCATCTACGGAATTTCTTTTACTTTCCTGCTTTGATCTTCTCAATCAAAGCAGAACTCCCACTACTATCCATTTGGTGTGCTTCAGCAAAAGTGATCGCCTTTTTGGCTGTCCTAATAGCCTTTCCGTTCTTTCCCATTTTATGATATAGATGGGCTAGGGTATCCAAATTATAATGATCTTTTTCAAGCTTAATGGATTTCTTTGCAAACTTTGTCGCGTGGCTAAGTAGTTTTTTATCGTTGACCACTTCATAAAAAGTCCAGGCGACATCATTGAGTTCTCCTGGGTCAGTCGTACTGTAATTGGAATAGTGCTCAATAGCTGATTCTGCATAACCTGCACGATCCCCTCTTTGTCTAAAATAGGTCATGCGGTATTGAGAACTCATCTTTTTATGCTCTCCAGGATAGGCAACTTCAAATAATTCATCTATCTCCTCAAGCTTTATATTTTTGCTGCTATGGATCTTATCGAAAACCATATTTTGAATATTCTTTGTAACTTCATTTTTACCAAATTTTTCTTCAAAGGCGGATTGATTAGTAACTATGTATTTGAATGTTTCCGATTCAACAGACTCTGTATATTTGTAAATGAGATCCATATTAGCGTCTGTTGTCCAATCTTCTTGAGTCAACAAATATTCTTTCAAGATAGGAACATGAGAACCATCCATTGCTTTTGCTTTGGTATTGATTAAAGCTCTAAGAAATTTAGGACTACGATCGCCATCTTCAAATCTTTCTTCCTGTGCGATCATGTTATTCTTCGGATCATTGGCAACACTTCCTTCATCCATCATTTGCTTGACAGATTTATAGCCTGTGATCTTATGCACCAACTTACCTTCTGCATTGATGTACAGTAAAGTTGGATAGGCCAAGATATCATACTTCTGTCTTAGCATAGGACCATCACCCTTTTCCATGTCTATTTTTACATTGACAAAATTTGCATTGTAATATTTACCAAGTTTGGCAGAAGTAAAAACTTTTTTTGTCATCTGCTTACAAGGCCCACACCAAGAGGTATAAGCATCTAGAAAAATTAACTTTTTTTCTTTTGAAGCTTTTTCGAGAAGATCTTCCCAAGAGTTGGACTCAAAGCTTATGCCTTGACCAAAAGAGAAGATTGGAACTAATAAAAACATAATCGCAAATAGGTATTGCTTTGTCATCGGCTTTGTATTAATGTTATCTGTTGATCATTGATCTTTTATCGAAAAATTATCCTTGCTGAACTTTTTCAATAAACTGTTGAATGGACATTTGAGCACGTTTGTCATCGCCGACAATATCCAAAGCTTTTTTTGCTACTTTGACCGCTTCCGATTTCTTCCCATTTGTATCTAGGATCGAAGCATAAGTTAAGTAGTAATTTATGTTGGGTTCATTGTCTGAAGCCTTCTTAGCATACTTTTCTGCATCCTTTCTAGCCTCTTCATCAAAAGCAAAACTTTTCATCAATGATTTTGCAATTTCATTAAGTTCCTTTGCATCGTTTCCTACTTGTTTTTTAACATAATCCTTACAGCATTTTCTGTATGCTTCAGAATTGCCTAAATTTTTATGGAAATCTAAATTAGTGAGTGCGATAAACTCTCGTGATTTGGAAGGTATGTATTTCTTGATCTTATCTTGAGATTCCACAAGAAGATCTTCAGATTCAAACTCGATTGCTTTTTCTGCTGTTTTGTAGCACGCTTTTTCTATTCTTTCTTCTACCGCTTTTTCGCCATGAACTTTGACAATGTTCGCTTTATTCTCAATCATAAGATCAAAAATTCTTGAATCAGCTTCTGAAACTGCCTCAAAAATAAAGTTTTGATTGAATTCCGTATTTAAATCTTTCTGAGACCTCAAGTATTCATTAGCAACCTTTGAAGAAGATTTGTTTGATTTGTTTAATGCTTTAACATAATTTAAAATTAACTCAGGATCTCTGTCTCCTTCTTCATATTGTTTAGCATAATCCGCAGAGTAATCAACTTTTCCCAAAACAAACTTTCCCATTTGCAAAAGCCCTTCAGCTTTTTGCCCTCCTTTGATCTTGTGAAGGACTTCACCAGCAGCATCTATGTAATATAAAGTTGGATAAGCCTGTACGGGATACTTCGAGCCAAACTTTCGACCCATCTTTGATTCCATGTCTATCTTGACATTGATGTAGTTGTCATTATAAAATTCTCCAACAGCTGGCTGTGTAAAAACTTGCTTTGCCATCCGCTTACAAGGCCCACACCAGGTTGTATAGCAATCTACAAAAATAGGGCGTTCTTCTGCCTTTGATTTTTCGAGCGCCTCATCCCAAGTTCCATGAAAAAATTCTATCCCTTGAGCTGATATTGGACCTCTTAAAATAAAGGACGTAAGTAAAAGAAATAAGTATCGCATAATTTTTAATTTAGAAACGTATCACAAGATAATAATAATACAAAACGCATGCTGAAAATGTCAATGAGTCGGCATATTTTATTGATATTTTCAATTATATCGATTTTATCTAGCTAATAAGCGGTAATGCCCTATACTTAGGACGCTCTGAGCCTCAAAAATGTTCCATTCTTCCACTTTGAGGTTCGTTAAAATTAGGTTAAATCAAACAGTTTAAAATAACTACTGCCTTTAGGCCTCGTCTATCGGATGAAAGGGTTATTATTTAAATATTAAAAATATCTAATATGAAAAAGCTAATTTTCAATCAAGAGGTTCCTAGACCACAAGACCATGTAAAATTGACTCCTGCTATTATCACAGATCCGTGGTCAAGATATTTACCTAAAAAAATTAGAAGAGTTAGCTATTAGGTGATCAATTATAAATCTAATAATTTTGATTTTGAATAGGTAGCCATTTGTATTAAATTGGAACTTATGAAAAGAAGGTCTTTTTTAAAATCTACAGGTTTAATTTCTTCAACTTTGTTTACTCCTGCATTTTTGCAATCTTTCGCATGTAAAATGGAAGCCTCCAGGTCTGGAAAGATCTTAATCGTTATTCAACTATCAGGTGGAAATGATGGTTTAAACACCATTGTCCCTTATAGAAATGAACTGTATTATAAGTACAGGCCTCTACTTGGTCTTAAGAAAAATACCCTCTTAGATTTGAATGATGAATTAGCCCTTAATGCAAATCTGGCTCCTCTCAAAAATTTATACGATGAAGGACAGCTTGCAATTTTGAATAACGTTGGATACCCAAATCCAGATAGATCACACTTTAGGTCCATGGACATTTGGCATACCGCTTCTGATTCCAATGAGTTCTTAAGCTCTGGTTGGATCGGTAGGTATTTAGATTCGAATTGTTCTGGTTGTGAAAACAATTACAATAGCATTGAAGTCGACGCTAGTTTAAGCCTTGCGTTAAAAGGCAATAAAAGATCAGGCTTCGCTTTAGAAAATCCAGACAAATTAAAAAAGATAACCAACAATTCTTTTTTAAACAAAGTGGCTCAAATTGATCATGACCAAGAAAATGAGAATGTGGCTTACCTCTACAAAGTGTTGACAGAGACACAAAATTCTGCAGACTATTTGTATCAAAAAACAAAGCATAGTAAATCTCATGGCCAATACCCAAACACACCATTCGGCAAGAAACTAAAAACAATGGCAGAATTAGTTACTGCCGATACAGATACTAAAATATACTACATCAGTCTTTCGGGTTTTGACACTCATGCCTATCAGATTGGCAAACACCCCAAGTTGCTAAAGCAGTATGCAGACGGTGTTGAAGCACTGATCAAAGACCTCAAATCAAATAGTTTATTTGACGATACTTTAATCATGACTTTTTCTGAATTTGGAAGAAGAGTAAAACAAAACGCTTCAAAAGGAACTGATCACGGTACTGCCAATAATCTATTTCTAATGAGTGGCTCTTTAAAGAAAAAAGGCCTACTCAATGAAGGACCTGATCTAAGCAACCTGGACAAAGGAGATCTTATATACAAAGTAGATTTCAGATCTGTTTATGCTACGATTCTCGACAACTGGCTCAACACAAGTCATGCCGGGGTACTTGGAAAACAATTTAATAAATTGCACTTTGTATAATGATCTTTTAAATTGAAAAGTAGAATCCTATAAAATTTTAGGTAGAAACTAAAGTTGCATGGAAAAGGTTTGAAGTAAGTTTAAACCTTTCGAACCTACGACTCATTATTCGCTCAAAGCAGGCTTTTCAACTTTCAACTTTCAACTATACCTCTTTACACCTCTCCACCATCCATGCCTTTTGGGACTCATTCAAAAATGGAGACAAGGTCTCGTTCACTTTTTTATGATAAGCATTGAGCCACTCCACATCAGTTTTTGATAACACACTAAAGTCAATTAAATTTGTCGCTATCGGAAAGAGCGTTAAAGTCTCAAACTTTAAAAATTCACCGTAGGCTGTTTTTTGGTCTTCGACGACAAGAACCAAATTCTCTATTCTGATTCCATAGTCATCAGCTTTGTAAAAGCCAGGTTCATTGGAAGTGATCATCCCTACTGCTAAGGGTGTAGATGATTTTCCACCAGCCATTGAACTAATGGATTGAGGTCCTTCATGTACATTTAAAAAATAACCTACACCATGGCCAGTACCATGACCATAGTTAAGACCATGGCTCCACAAAAATTGTCTAGCAAGCACTTCAACTTGATAACCTCTAGTTCCCTTGGGAAAACAAATTTGATCAAGGGCGATATTCCCTTTTAGCACAGCCGTATAGGCAGATTTGTGCTCTTGACTTGGCGTTCCAAAATAAGTCGTTCTAGTGATATCCGTCGTTCCGGTATGGTATTGACCACCTGAATCCAAGAGCATCATGCCTTCACCCTGAATAGTAGCACATTTATTTGTTTCTGCATGATAATGCACGATGGCACCATTACCTTTAAACCCAACAATAGCTCCAAAACTTTCGCCAAAGTAGTTTTCTTGCTCCGCTCTGTAACCAGCAAGTTTGTCAGCTACTTCTACTTCAGTAATCGGATTTCCATCCTTATGATTTACTTCCAGCCACATATACAGACAAGTCAGGGCAACACCATCGCTTATCATCGCTTTTCTTGTATTGCTTATCTCTGTCTGGTTCTTGATCCCTTTCATGTGTTGCGAGTAGGAAGAAACCTCTTTGATCAAGGCTGGATCTAAAAGGTCGTAGTGTTTTATCGAGGTGGTATTAGGATCTAAGGCTACATTCCCCGAAAGGGAGGCCAATACGATATCAATCTGATCATAAGGTAGAACTTCTACATTATCGCTTTTTAGAGTCTTTTCTAATCCATCCGTAAGCTTGGAGTTATCTAAAAATAACATGCTTTTATCTTTGCCGATGATCGCATATGCCAAAAAAACTGGATTATAATCTACATCTGAACCTCTCAGATTAAAAATCCATGCAATATCATCCAAGGAGCTTATAAAGAAATGGGAATTCCCGTCGCCCGAAAGCTTGTCACATATTTGACTGATCTTCGACTTTCTTGACAGGCCAGTAAATTTTTGCGGTAAAGCGAAAATTTGATTTTTTGGCAAAGCTGGCCTATCTGACCAAACAGAATCTAGAAAATTATCACAGATTACGAGATTTAATTCAGCCGCTTCAAACACTGCTTTTATGGCCTTAATTTTGGCTTTTGAGTAGAGGTCTCCATCCAAACCTACATTATCCCCTTTTTTAAGATTGTTCTTGAGCCAATCTATGTGCTCCGCGGTATGTGGTACAAGCAGTTTGTGAAGTTCGAAGGGAGAGGCCTTCAACTCTTCCTCCGCTTGGATGAAATATCTTGAATCTGTCCATAGACCAGCATGAGTGTCGGTAATAATGGCGTTGGCAGCAGAACCGGTGAATCCACTTATCCAAGTTATTGACTTCCAGCAATTTGCGACATATTCACTTTGATGTGGATCATTGGACGGAATTATAAAAGCATTTAAATTTTCTTCTTTTATTTTTTTTCTTAATTCCTCTAAAAGCTTGATTCTCTGCATAATAAAAATGATTATTTTGATCGTGTTAATTTTACTCAATACAAGATGTAACAAATACCATTTCAAAATGTATAATTATCTTGTACTTACAATTTTGCTTTAAGCACTTTTAGGGATGCTTAACAAGCAAGAAACTCATTTCGATTTATTTACTACTATTTTAATCAACTGGCTGATATGTTAAACAAAGATAATGTTTGGCATGTTATTTGATAAGAATTTGCTCGAATTATTCGACTTTGGTGTTTTTTTTCTATAACTTTATTTATATAAAAAAAGCCGAAGCGATTTTTCAACCAAAATTCAATGTCACAATTTATACAATCTTCTAAGACGATGATATCGTCTTTTAGACTTAATTGATTGTGAAGCACTATTACAAAACATTGTTTATTTAAGAAGAATTATACCCATGCTCAAGCAGAAACTCAGCCACAAATTACTTCAAAAGCTGTCTCCTCAACAGATACAGTTAATGAAGTTGCTACAAATTCCGACAGCAACACTTGATCAAAGAATCAAAGAAGAGCTAGAAGCTAATCCAGCACTTGATGAAGGTGAAGAATTAGATGAAAATGAAGGTCCTGATTCAGAAGATTTAGATCCATTATATGGGACCACAGAATCGGAGGAAAAGACAGATCCGGAATTTGAAGAACCTGCGGAAAAAGCAGATGAATTCGAATTAGACGATTATCTAAATGAATTTTTGGAAGATGATCCAACCTACTACAAGACCAATATAATAAATCAAGCTCCAGACGAAGAAGAAAAGCACATCACCATCGCGGTTGATACTACTTTTCACGAATACCTTGAACAACAACTAGGTATGTTGGATTTTGCTGATAAAAGAGAAGAAACAATTGCCCATCAGATCATTGGAAGTATTGATGATGACGGATACCTCAGAAGAGAGCCCGTAGCTATTATCGACGACCTGATGTTTGCGCACAACATAATCGCAATGCCTGATGAAGTGATTTCTATCTTACAAAGAATTCAAAAATTTGATCCTCCTGGTGTGGGCGCTAGGGATCTTAAGGAATGCCTTGAAATTCAGTTGCAACAAAAAATAGATAGAGCTGCCAAAGCAGGAACTGATGTTGAATTATCATTGCAAAAAGCAAAAGAAATAATTAGTAAATACTTTAACGAATTTTCTAAAAAGCACTATCAAAAACTTCAACGTCATGTTGGCCTAAATGAAGATCAACTAAAAGATGCCATTGAAGAAATTTTAAAACTCAATCCAAAGCCTGCTTCTGGTCATGCACAACAATCCAATAGAGGTACTTATTACATAGTGCCGGATTTTCTGATCGGAAATAGAGATGGCGAATTGGAGCTAAATTTAAATACTAGAAATGCTCCTGACTTAAGGATCAACGATCACTATAAGGATATGCTTATTTCCTACAAATCTAACAAAAAGGAAAAGAAAGTCTCAAAAAGTGAGAAAGAAGCAATCATGTTCATCAAGCAAAAAATTGATTCTGCCAAATGGTTTATAGATGCGATCAAACAAAGACAGCAAACAATGTACAAAAGTATGTATGCCATCATGCAGTATCAATATGATTTCTTTTTGACAGGAGATCAGAAGAAGTTGAGACCTATGATCTTAAAAGATATCGCAGACATCACAGGATTAGATATCTCTACCGTATCAAGAGTTGCAAATAGTAAATTTGTTCAAACTGAATTTGGTACTAAAAGATTGAAAGATTTCTTTTCTGAATCTTTACAAACAAGTGATGGAGAAGAAGTATCTACCCTTGAAGTAAAAAAGATATTGACAGATATTATTTCTGATGAAAACAAAAGAAAACCTTTGTCAGATGAAAAATTAAAAAATACTTTGCAAGAGAAAGGATACAACATCGCAAGAAGGACCGTTGCCAAATATAGAGAGCAACTAAACATACCTGTAGCGAGACTCAGAAAAGAACTCTAATAATCAAGAAGAAGTTATTCACTAAAATAAAATCGCCTTAAAAGCCTGTTCCGACAAAAAAGTTGGACAGGTTTTTTGTTTTTGGACTGTTTTTACGTTATTCACTTAAAGAATATAAATTGATAAACTTCGCTAATAATCTCTATGCCGCAATTTAAGATCCTAACAATCTTGTTGGCTATTGGTTTTCTTGCACAGGGTTGTAAAGAAAACACCAAGAGAATCCCTGGGTTTGAAGTCCACGGAATTGACGTCTCCCATTATCAAAAAAACATTAATTGGGAAACGATAGCCACCCAAGAAATAGCATTTGCCTTTGTAAAAGCTACTGAAGGTGAAAGCATTTCCGACAGTTTATTTCAGCAAAATTGGGAAGGATTGACAAAAAACTGCATCCGTAAGGGTGCCTACCACTACTTTCATCCTGCTACAAATGTCCGAAACCAATTTGAGAACTTTAAATGCCAAGTGCAATTTGAAAAGGGAGATCTCCCTCCCGTTATTGACATTGAGGAAACGAATGGCAAATCCAAAGAAGAGGTCATAAAATCCATAAACGAATGGATCTACCTTGTAGAAACAGATTTTAAAGTAAAGCCTATTATCTATACAAACTTTAAATTTTATAATGCCTATATCATTGGAAATTTTGATCAATATCCAATATGGATCGCAAATTACACCTACAGAGAACCTACCTTGGACTTTGGCGATTCTTGGACTTTTTGGCAATATGGAAATAGAGGAAGAATCAAAGGCATCGAAGGCGATGTTGATTTTAATGTCTTTAATGGCAGCCTGTTAGATCTCGACAACTTAATTCACAATATTGAGAGAAGTGATCCTCTTTTAAATTGATCGAGAATATTTCTATTATCCTAGTATTTTTGTCAAAAAAAAGAATGAACTTTTCTCAGAAGAAAATTGTCAAATACTGTGAGGAACATACTACTAGATCAAGTGCCATAGCCACTCGACTGGAAAGAGAAACAAATCTTAAAACATTAGCACCTCAAATGATCTCTGGTGCTTATCAAGGAAAACTGCTACAGATCTTATGCAGTGCTATAAAACCTAAATTAGTCCTAGAAATTGGTACTTTTACTGGCTATGCCGCTTTACACCTAGCAAAAGGCTTGGGTGAAAATGGAGTCCTACACACCATCGAAGCCAATGAAGAGTTGGCTTTTATCATAGAAAAATATATAAAAGAGGCAAAGATCCATAATAAAGTGGTCAGACATTATGGGGACGCTATGGAAATTATACCTACCATTAAAGGTTCTTTTGATCTCGTATTCATTGATGCAGGAAAAAGAATGTACACTGATTTTTATGATAAGATCATAGATCGCATAAACCCAGGTGGGCTCATCCTAGTGGACAATGTCTTATGGTCTGGTAAAGTTGTCTCACAAAAGCATGATAAAGACACAACGATCATACATGATTTTAATAAAAAGGTACATAATGACAAAAGAGTAGAAAATATTATTTTACCCATCCGTGATGGGTTATTGATGGCGGTCAAAATATAAAAGGAATTCGGTTAGCTATCCATTCATTTGTTCAAAACAATCTATGTTAGAAAAGAAAGAAAGTAAAAACAACTTCGCTATAAAGCAGTTTTTGAAGATAAGTGGTCAAAATCTAGTCCTTCCGCTGTACCACACTTTGAGTGATAAGGAGCCCATTCCTTTTATAGATCCAATTTATACCCCTCGGTCGGTAGAAACATTTTCAGAAGATCTAAATTATTTTTTAGCAAACTTCAAAGCTGTCAGTTTACGAGATGTTCTTGTCAAAATTGAAACTAAAACTAACTTTGAAGAACCTTCGTTCCATATAAGCTTTGATGATGGCTTGAAAACTTTTTACACAAAAGCACGGCCTATTCTAAAAGAAAAAAACATTTCAGCTACCTGCTTTTTGAACAATAATTTTATTGACAACAAAAATCTCTTTTATAGATATAAAGTCGCCTTGATGTGTTCCCTTTTGGTAAATGATGAATTAAAATTAGAAAATATAGAAAGTAAAAGTTTTGAGAGCGCACAAGAAGCAAGCAAGTATCTGTTGTCATTAAAATTTAAGGATAACACTGAGATAGATAAGATCGCTAAAGCAATCGGACTAGACTTTGACAGGTTTTTAAAAAATGAACAACCTTACTTGAGCACTGCAGAGATCAAAGAAATGATCACGGAGGGATTTACATTTGGAGCTCATAGTTTAAGTCATGAAAACTTTGAAGACCTAAGCACGGAAGAACAACTTTCAAATTTAAAATCTAGCATGAATGACGTGCAAAAAAGGTTTGACCTCGATTATAAGGCTTTTGCATTCCCCTTTACAGACCATGGTGTAAAAGCAGAATTTTTTGCGAAAGCTAAGGACATCATTGATGTAAGTTTTGGAACAGCAGGATTGAAAAAAAGAGACTATGGATTTCACCTCCAAAGATTACCTATGGAAAAGACAGCTCTTAGCGCAAAAGCGTTGATACAATCAGAGTATCTTTATTATTTCTTAAAAATGCCTTTCGGCAAAAATCGTGTTGAGAGAAAATGAAGATAAAGGAATACACTGTTGAGGAATTGCCTGATTTATTGGCACTGGAATTTTACAAAGATTCCGATCACATACCCATCTATCCACTTAGAGCAATCTCCTATTTTCACAATCCATCTGCAGACAAAACAGACAAGGTACTATGGTGTCTATTTGAAGGAGAAGAAATGATTGCTTACAGACTCGTATTGCCTGACACTATAAAAACCGCTACAGAAAAAATAAAAGTTTGTTGGTTAAGTTGCATTTGGGTGAACCCTAAACATAGAGGAAAAGGGTTGGGTAAACAGTTGACTAACTTAGCATTGGAAGAGTGGGATCACAAGTGCTTGGCAACCAATTTTGCACCAGCTTCATTCAAAATGTATTCTTCCATGCAATTATTCTATCCACTTAAAATTGTGGAGGGCATTAGGCTATACTTTATTTTTAATGCAGCTGAATTACTTGGTAAGAAAAATAAATTATTTGCAACAATAAAACCATTGATAAAAATAGGAGATACTATTTTAAACGTGTTAAAACCGACCACGAAAGAATACGAATTTCAACCCAACCATCTAAACGCTAAAATAGTCCTATCAATGGACGAGGAGATGTACAACTTTATTTGTCATTTTAATCAAAAAGAATTTGGAGCAAGATCTAAAGCCTCCTTGGATTGGATTTTATCGCACCCTTGGATGAAAGAAACTCAGACCAAAGATGATTACGCAAAGCGATATCATTTTTCGGCCAACGCAAAAAAATTTGAGCAGCGCTGGCACAAGATATACATAAAAGAAAAACTAGCGGCAGTCATGATGACCACTATTATCGATGAAAAACTGAAAACCCCTTATCTATATCTGAGCAAGGAAAATGTTGAACTTATCGCAAAGTACCTTGAAAATTATTGCTTAAAAAACAACTTGCATTCCCTTACAATTTTTTACCCAGATATCGTAGCGTATCTAAATAGTAATAACACCAAATCCATCTATAAGAAATCAACTAAGAAAAAAATCATGGCTTGGAATGGCATCCCAAAAACGCTCACCAATGAGCAAACTTCATTTCAAGATGGACTAGGAGATGGCGTTTTCACTTAAATGAAAACGCTGCAATTAACGATAAACAGCCTGCCCTGAGCTGCCTGCCCTGAGCGACGCAGGAGTCGAAGGGACGTAGGAGTCGAAGGGACGCACGAAAAACGATGAACGAAAACAAAACCCTACCCTTTTTGTCGCTCGATCAATCTATTTGATATCCTTATAAAATCATTTTCAGTGATCATTCCTACCAACTCCTTTCCTCTGACCACAGGTAGACAACCAATGCCATATTCCTTCATTCTTTTCATGGCAATTTTAATATTATCCTTGGCCTCAATGGTAGGCGGATCTTTTTCCATAACATCCTTGACAACAACTGTGGATTTGCCATTGTTCTTTTTATTATTGATATAATGGTTGAGGATCAGCTTGGAAGAAATCAATCCCACAAGTTCTCCTTTTTTATTTTCAACCGGCGTATACCTAATGGATTTCCAATCCATGATGTCTGCAACCAACTCAACAATATCATCTTTTCTTACCGTAAACAGGTTTGTGATCATAAACTCTTCGACAAGCATTTTTGAAGGCGTGTATGATTTCAAATCAGAAAGATTTGGCATCTTCCAAGTGTGCACAGGAATTCCTTTTTTCTGATTGGCAATGATCGAAGCTGTTAGGCAACTCAATGCTTCATCCCTATTTGTTTCTTTTAATAATTTTGTAAATGCCCTTAATTGCCACCTTGCACCATTCATGTGCAATTCCGCACGAGCTTCTATGATACCCATATATTTATCGATATCTTTTTGATTGACTTTTCTCTTTTTCAAACCTTTTCTAGCAATAGGAATTAGTTTTTTCAAAACAAGATCACAGGCAGAGACCTTCTCATCATCAAACCAGGTGAAGTTAGAATCTATTCCAAACTTAGCTGCTTTACCGAAGTTGTCTCTCACATCTTCCCAAGCTATCAATTCACTAATATCGTCCACTTCATCAGCCATCCCAACCATGGTACCCAACCAAAATGCCGCATTGGCGATCTCATCTACAACGGTAGGTCCCGAAGCCAATACTCTATTTTCAATTCTCAAATGTGGTTGTCCATTTGGGCTGATCCCGTAACAAGGTCTGTTCCATCTATAGATGGTCCCATTATGGACTTGCAGTGCTCGGAGTTTAGGGACCTGTTGCTTGCTTATCAATTTTGCAGAATCTTCTTTGATGTCTCCAGCGAGCAACACTCTGAACCTAGCAATGTCCTCTTTATAAATTTCAAGGATAGAATTTTGCAACCAACCATTTCCAAAACTAACCCTAGGGCTTTTTTCACGCATGTGGTATTTTGAAGAACGTGTATCTAAAGCTTGTTGAAAAAGGGCGATCCTTGTTTCATGCCACAGCCGTTTTCCAAAAACGATCGGAGAATTGGCAGCGATCGCCATCACAGGTGCCGTCAAAGTCTGAGCAATGTTATACATCTTCACAAACTCCTTAGCCTCCACTTGTAGATGGACTTGAAAACTGGTATTGCAGGCTTCAAGTAAAGGAGAATCGTGCTTTACCAACAATTCATCTATCCCCATCAATCTTAGCTCGTATGCATTGCCTTCCAACTGCGAATTGATTGCCTCCATCAAGGCATAATATCTTTTTTCGGGCGTAAGAAATTCCATCTCCAAATGGAACATCCTAAGGGTTGGTAATATTCCACATAGCACTACCTCTGCGTCAAACTTGCTTACCTTACCTTTTATCTTATCAAGCTTTTTTGTGATCTCTTCTTCCATTAAACTAAAGCACTTTGCCTTCAACGCTCTTGGATCCTGAGTCGTTTCTAGATTAAACTTAGCGAGTTCTGTCTCTACCCACTTGTCCTTTTTCATTTTGCTTAGCACCTTTACGGCAATGGGAGCAGGCTTGTAGGTCTTTTTATCCACCAAACACATTTCTTGTTCGGCGCCTATCCTTGTGATACCTGATTCAAACCAATCATTTTCCAACATATACTCCAATGCTCTAATATCAGCCAGTAGCTGTTTTACAAAATGATGCATTTGAGATTTATTGGACAGAAGAGATACTTTATGTTCACCCATTGGCTATTAGTTGAGATTATGTATTTTCGTAGCTAATAAATATAATTGAATTCTACGTAAATTCAGATATTTTTACGCTCTGATATGCGTTATGTTATAAAGAATTAACTATGAGAAGGTATATTTTGCTCTTTTTTCTAACAATTCACTTACTTGGCTGTAATAAAGACCCTGATAGTCTCTTTGACATGCCTTATGAACTTAACTTCGAAGTAGCTGCGGGATTGAATACTTTTGAAGCACATTATTTTGATATTAGTGGCATCCGCACCAATGCAGAGGACCTTTTGAATGCCAATAACGTTCAGGATACAGATATTACCGCCGTTCAACCTAAAACTGCTCGCCTATTAAGCACTTTTGCTGATGTGGATCTGGATTTCATCAGAGAAATATCGATAAGGGTTTTTGAGGATGATCCTGATGCCTTTCATGAAATATTCTTCAGAGACAATGTCCCACTAAATAGTGAAGACTTTATAGACCTGATCCCAGCCCTTCCAGATGTGAAGGAGTTTCTATTAGATGATGGTTATAATATTTCCATTAGAATGGAATTCAGATTGCCTCCTCCTACTTTTGTTACTATGCGTTTGGATTATGATTTTTTTGCGCAGTAGAGCAGCCTTGCACCAGTCTATTTGAGTGCAATTCATATAAAAGATAATTATTTTACCATATAGTTTGTTTTAATAATAAACATTAACTTGTAGTAAAGAAGATTAAATGTATTATAAAAAATACATATCGATAAATTCAAAGAAAAGGTTCGGAAGACCTTGTATTAAAGACACTCGCATTTCTGTGTATGACATTTTAACCTGGTTAGCAAATGGCCAGAATATGGAAGAAATAATAAAAGATTTTCCTGAATTAAATAAGACAAAGATAAAGGCAGCACTTGCTTTTGCTGCAAGCAAAAAAAATAAATCTAGAGTAGCATAATGAAACTTCTTTTTGACCAGAGAAAACAGATAATCTCAATGCTAATGATTTAGCTGATTTATTGGCAAAGTGATAGCGATAGATCGCGCCCCTTCTATCGACTATCGACTAACAACCAACAACTACTTTACAACCAATGACTAAAGAAGCACTACTCAATACCAAAGAAAGGATCTCTCCTTTAATTCACAGAACACCCGTTTTAAGTTCAACCCAACTTAATAAGATCGCCAGAACATCTATTTTTTTTAAGTGTGAAAACTTTCAAAAAATGGGCGCCTTCAAAATGAGGGGCGCTGCAAATGCCATTTTAAATTTATCAGACAAACAAAAAGAAAATGGTGTCGTCACACACTCTTCCGGCAATTTCGCTCAAGCTGTTTCTCTGGCTGCACAAATGAATGGGATAAAAGCCAACATCGTCATGCCATCTACTGCACCGAAAGTTAAACAAGAAGCCGTCAAGGGATATGGAGGCCTAATCACCATTTGTCCACCGACCATAAGAGATAGAGAAGCTGCCGCCATTAAGATCGTACAAGAAACAGGAGCAACTTTTCTGCATCCGTCAAATGACCTTGATGTCATCCTTGGAAATGGCACTGCTGCGATGGAGTTGCTAGAAGATCAACCTGACTTGAACTACATACTTACCCCAGTCGGAGGTGGAGGACTAGTTGCAGGAACCGCATTGACGGCACATTATTTTGGAGACAATTGCAAAACGATCGGCGGAGAACCTTTTGTGGTAGATGATGCTTATCGTTCTCTCCTTTCGGGAAAAATCGAATCTAATGAATCTACAGATACAATTGCAGATGGATTAAGAACCAACCTAGGAGATATAAATTTTCCCATCATACAAAAGCATGTGGAAGAAATAATTCGCGTAACAGAAGAAGAAATCATTGCTGCTATGCGATTGATCTGGGAAAGACTAAAAATAATTGTCGAGCCATCCTGTGCCGTTCCTTTTGCTGCGGTGCTAAAAGAAAAATCAAAATTTCAAGAAAAGAAAATAGGAATTATAATTTCCGGTGGAAATGTCGATCTTGGAAAATTACCTTTTTAAATTATTAAACCTTGCCCTTGCTCAATATAGATTTACAAGATATTTCAACACAAACCATTGCGGTTAAGCTAAAAAAAGCAGCAGAGGTAAAAGTAAAAAAGGGCCACCCCTGGATCTTTGATGAAAGCATTGTCAAACAAAACAAGGAGGCGAAGAGCGGTGATATCGCCATAATCTTTGATCAAAAAAATAATAAGTTTTGTGCATTGGGTTTGTTTGACATCTCCTCCCCTATCCGGATCAAAGTTTTGCATTTTCACACCCCAATAAAACTGAACGAGCAATGGTTTGAACAATGTATTCTAGACGCCATCGAAAAAAGAAAACCACTGCTAAATGAGCAAACAAATAGCGCAAGATTGATCTATGGTGAAAACGATCATCTCCCTGGATTCATAGTAGATCAATATGCAGAAGTCTTGGTGGTAAAACTCTATTCAGCCATTTGGCTTCCTTATCTTAAAACGATCCTCCCGATCTTACAAAAAAAGTCTGGCGCCAAGACAATCGTTTTGAGACTAAGTCGGCTTTTGCAAAACAAAAAACTCAAGCATGGCTTAACAGACGGCCAAGTCATCATGGGTAAGCTAGAAACGGAAGAAGTTATTTTCAAAGAATACGGTATCTCCTTTTTTGCCAACGTAGTCAAGGGTCATAAGACTGGATTCTTCCTAGATCATCGGCACAACAGAAACAAGGTTGGGAAAATTTCGACAGGCAAAAAAGTACTGGATGTATTTTCTTATGCCGGAGGATTTTCCATACACGCTTTGGCTGGTGGAGCACAGTCCGTACACAGTATTGACATCAGTAAAAAAGCCAACGAGATGGCTGTAAAAAATCGAAGCCTAAACAAGCTTCAGAGTGAACATCACATTGTAACTGGAGATGCCTTTGTAGAAATGGAAAAGCTGGCCCAAAAGAAAATGCTTTTTAACATCATCATCATCGACCCACCTTCCTTCGCCAAACAAAAAAGTGAGATCGAGATCGCTTTAAAGCAATATAAACGCTTGGCTAAAGCCGGCGTTAAACTACTACAAAAGAATGGTATTCTTATTCTTGCTTCTTGTTCGTCCCGAGTCACAAGCGATGATTTTTTCTACAATGTGGAACAAGTGCTAAAGGAATCCGGAAGAGACTTTACATGCTTAGATAAAACTTATCATGACATCGATCATCCAATTGCTTTTGAGGAAGCGAAGTATTTGAAATGTGGGTATTATGAAGCATAGAAGGGCAGATAAGGCAATAGCATATAAGGACAGATAAGTAAATCAAAAGCATAAAAGTGCAGATAAGCAAATCATACGAAAACAGATCAGCAAAATTCACTTTTAACTTTAAAATTCACCCCTTACCCTTTACTCTTCCTTATATGCCCTTATGCCGAAGGCATCCCTATGGGATATGCCTTCCTCTTATCTGAACTCATATGCCCCCTTATCTGTCTTCCTTATATGTCCTCATATGCCTTCCTTATCTGAACTTATACGCCCCGGCATTTTCGACCAGATCCTCGTATTCAAATTCAACTCATCAATAGTCGCAAGCATTTCTTTTAGATCTTCAAGGTGGCCATGGATCAGCGTTTTTTCATTGACAGGTTTGCTCATATTGTGTTCAAAAAAATTCAGGTTAGTGCTGAGTGCTATGTAGACATTTGTCCCTCTAAATGATAAAGAAATTTCATTGCCATACTTAGTTTGGAGCTCTAAAATACGCTCCATCATAGATGGACTCAAGATGTATCTAGCATCTTGATCAGAGGTAGAAAAAACACGAAATTTTCTTTCAAATGCTTCATTTTCCATTCTGATCAGATCTGCCCCCTCATGCTTTTTCTTATGTAAGCCAATTGATTGCCACATCGTTTCAGGAAGGATGTATGTTTCGCTGTGAAAGTATTTGTGAAAATCAGCGACCATGAATAATCCCTGAAAAATCGTGTGCTTTGTTTTTCCATTTTTATTCTTGACTTCATACATAGTATGCAATTCTGACATCTTGAAGTCTGTTGTGTTTAACCTGCCAGAAAGGTAATCTTCTCCTTTGTATATGTCTGGATTCTTATTGAAAAGTTTGGATTGAAAATACTCACTCTTCTTGATGTGACCTCCAGGAGTATAATTCAAATTTGGATTGAACTCTTTCACAATTGTATTGATGATCCTTCTTTTAAATCGATCTTTAAAAAGATCGAACCCTTCCTTTGCCATAAAAAAAATACCAACACCAATAATGAGACCCATAAAAGCAAAAAATGGTATAGATTTACCTCCTAATAAATAAGCTAGCAATGGAAGTATAAATAACAAGAAAACAAATCCTATGACTTTTACACGAGCCGATCTTTTATTAAGTCGCTTTCGCTCTGCTTCCAATTCAGGAATGTGCCGTTCAATTTTTGCAATTATTTTATCTAAGGTTTCCATTTGGCTCATCAACTACGAATTATGTTCTCGATCATTTCTATCTAAAATTTCCAAAGATCGCTGTTTTTCTAAATCCTTCAATTCCAAATGATCTTCTTCGTCATCCATATAGTCAGTAGCTCCAAGATTCATCGAACTTGCAATGACATTTGAAGGGAAACGCTCTATAGCAATGTTGTAATCACTTACAGCAGCATTGTATGATCTTCTACTTGCTGACAACTGCTCTTCATGCTCATTCAATGTTGCTAGTGCGATGGCAAAGTTTCGATCTTCGTTTGGAAATTTATTAAGCTTTTGCTTCAGCAAAGAAAGAATCGCTTCTTGTTTATTAGAGTGAGCTATTTTTTCTTTTTGGCTTTCGCCTGACCGGCCAGCCTGCCCGCTCATGGGGCGGAATAAATTTACACTCGCTTTTAGTTCCAAAAGTGTTTTGTCTTTTTTGTCGAAATGTGATTCTATGAGATTGATCAAAGATGGAATGGCGGCACTTCTTTTTTGGATCCTCGCTTCAAGATTCTGATACGCTTGCTCTACGCGATTAAACTTCTTAATCAGACCATTTCTCAAGGAAAAATAATAGATGGCTAAAATTACTAATATTGGTACTAGCAGTACAATATTCATTTTCTTTCAGTAAAAATTGAATGGTTTAAACAATTAACAAGCCTAAATTAATGGAAATTAAGATCAATAGCCTATTTTATTAGCTATTTCCCGCTTTTCAGCAGATATAAACTTTGCTGCCAAGCTACATTTTGTTACATTTGTTTAAACGGCCTTTATGGTTGTTTAACAATTTAGCTTAAAACCAATACAAAACTTTCCATTTTTCACACTTAAACTATTATTGCTTTATGGATGAGTTCTTGACATCAACACTAAATCACTTGAAATCCAGAGAAAAATTAGCTGGAACTTTAATGATCATACCTTACATAATTCTAATTGCTAGTCTTATATTTTTGGTACTATTCATCGTGAGAAGAACAGGATCATTGTGGTTACCATTGGCTACATTATGTTTAGGAGCATTTTACTGGTTCTTCTTTACCTACTTAAAAGGGTATTACGGAAACAGAATAAAGTCTTTAAACAGTAGCAATTAAAACAAGTCTAAGCCAAGAAAAAAAGCCGGCATTCTCACTGAGAAGACCGGCTTTTTTATTTTATGAATGCAAAACAACTTTTACATTTTAAATTTAGAATTTTACATTCTTCAGTTTTCTAGGTACTGATCCATACTTCCTGCAAGGATAGTATTCAATGCGCCAATGGCAAGATCTCTTGATTGCGTTAGCGTGAATCCTTTGTTCATATAGAAATCTTCCAACAAGATCTGAGACTTAAAGTAGGTAACTTTAAATGCATTTACCATTTCAAAATAAACAGCATCTTTTTGCTCCCAAGTCATTAGACTTTTTCGCAATTTATAATCCCAACTTTCTAATTTTTGAACATCCTCTATAGATAGTACAGAAGGCTTTTTATGAAACCAGATCAGTTGCTTTAATTGAGCTTCATCATACATTACTTCTTTTGCGCTCATATCCATGGCAATGGTTTGCAAAAGTTTGATATCATTCCAATCAAGGTAAAAACCATTGATCTTGTCAGAGTCAGCATCAACTACAGCTTTGTAATTTTTTAATTTAAAGTTTTTAGACAGTTGTTCGTTATATGCTTTGTCTGTTTCTGGCGTATAGATGCCATCTGCTTCAAAGCCAAAAGACTTTAACTGCGTCAATATCTTTTGCAAAAATTGTACGGATTGTCTTTTTATCTGTCCATCAATATTAGGTGGATCAGATCTTGGGATCAATCTTGCTGCTGGAGGAGCCTCACTAGCGGTGATTGTTGGGTTTCCTTTTGAAACCAATACATCTGAGTTCGGAGTTGGAGCTGACAAGACCATAGCTTCTGGCTCATTAAGATCTAAAACCCCCATGTCAAAATCTGATACTTCATGAAGTTTTATGCTATTTACATTTACAACATAAGCTTTGCCGTACCCTGCTCTATGAAGCGCCTCGGTTCTTGCATTTGCTTTTGCCATGTCTGCATAAACACCTGTGACCAATCGAATTGAATTGTCTTCAGTAATCGTAAATAATTTTCCTGCTGACAAATACATGGTCCAATCAATTTCTTTACCAACTGGTAACATATCTATTTGAACGACATTCACCTGCTTACCTTTACTCGCTTGTTTTTGTACAACATGCGCATTCAAGTAATTCATTTTCTTGACTCGGTCTACTACAGCCTGCGATTCCAGGATATTTCCAAATCCACCCAAATATACAGTGTAATCATATCCTCCATTTGGCTCACCATAAACATGGCCAATTGTAGTAAGGTCTGCGAAATTTTCAATCAATGGATCCGCATAGTTTCCCAAACTAATCGTAAAGTAGGTATCATTTGAATTTTGCGCATTAAGCATTCCGCCTATCGTAAGGCAAAAAATAAGGCTTATTAATCTGCTTAAGTTTTTCATGGTGTTGTTTTTAATTAAAAGCTCAACGAAATAACATTCAATTATTAATATATCAACTTGTAATATATTAAGAATATATACCATATTTTAACATTCATAGGAAATGAATGTTTCAAAATAAAACCTAAAACATCCTAAAATGGCATGGAAAAACTACCTTTAACCATAAAATATCAGTAAAACCTCGATTTAATGCAGAAAATCATAGCAGAAATAAAAGCAAAATGCCCCGATCCTGATAAAATAAAAAACATTCTCCTATCAAAATCCGCCTTTTTCAAAGGAATTGATCACCAAATTGACACCTATTTTAAAGTAAATAATGGCCGTCTGAAACTTAGAGAAGGGCAAATTGAAAATACCCTGATACATTATAAAAGAAAAAATATCGCCGGTCCAAAGAAATCAGAAGTAATTCTCTATAAACCCGAAGTGAATGCTTCTCTCAAAGAAGTGCTGATTGCAGCCAATGATGTGCTTGTGGTTGTTGATAAAAAAAGGGGCATTTACTTTATTGACAATGTAAAGTTTCATATCGACCAGGTAGAGCACCTTGGCAGTTTTGTAGAAATTGAAGCCATTGGAGAATCAGACTATGATAGTCTTTGGGCACAATGTGAAATGTATATCAAACTGTTTGATATCAAAGACAAGGATCTAATCGATTGTTCTTACAGTGACTTATTGATGTCTTTGCAATATGTCTAAAATATTTCCCTCAAAAATATTATTATTTGGAGAGTACTCCATATTGAATGGTTCTTCAGCATTGGCGATTCCTTTAGAAAATTTCTTCGGTAAATGGATCGCTGAAGGCGGACCTGAAATAAACAGAAAAGCTCTTAGTGCATTTTCCAAATTTCTGGTGTCGAAAAATTTTGATTTCTTAGATACAGACAAATTTGTTTCTGATCTTCAGCAAGGATTAAATTTCGATTCTAATATTCCCATTGGATACGGTATGGGAAGTTCCGGATCTGTGTCAGCTGCTATTTATTTTTCTTATCGAAATAATCCATCCGATCAAAAAGTTTCCACCTATAGAGATCACCTCAGTCAAATGGAAAATTTTTTTCACGGCAATAGTTCTGGATTAGATCCATTGGTGAGTTTTCTAAACAAAGCGATCTTAAAAACACAAGACGGTACCTTTGGAGAAGTCGACCGATTAAAAAGGATTGATGGTTTACACATTTTTTTGATCGATACCAAGCAGCCAAGATCGACCGCACCGCTTGTCAAAAAATATAAAGACTTATTAGAGGATAATAAATTCAAAGCTGCAATAAAAAAAACATACATAAATTATGTAGAAGATACTATTGCCGCTTTTTTGAGGGCCGACCTAGATCTATTTTTCACAGGCTTGGACCGCATAAGTAAATTTCAGTTTCAACATTTTCAAGACATGATCCTCGATCAAAATCGAATGGATTGGGCAAGTGCTTTAGATACAGATTTTTGTAGATTGAAGTTATGCGGAGCGGGTGGTGGTGGATACATTTTGGGCTTCACGAAGGATCGAGAAAAAGCGAAGGAGCTGTTTGGGGAGATGCTTTTTGTAGATATCTAATTTGTTTTTTGTAAGCCGCCGGAGGCGGCGAAGGTATTAAACGCGTGCAAGCAAAGCTAAAAGTGGTCTGTGGTCTGTGGTCTGTGGTCTGTGGTCTGTGGTCTGTGGTCTGTGGTCTGTGGTCTGTGGTCTGTGGTCTAAAGATGCTTCATAATGTCGTGCATTCAACTAACGACTATCGACTAAAAACTTTCCAGATTAAAAAACCTAAGACTAAGGACTTGCGACCAACGACTCCCCTTAATACTCACTAATAAAATCCAAGTATTTCTGCAGATCTGGATATACTTCTACCTTAGCATCCAACTTATACTTTGGAATTCGATATCCCCCTATGTATGGGATGATCTTACTATTCTCAACACCAACTTTTTCTAATTCTCTTTGAAATTGAAGGGCGGTGGAAAATGATCTATAGAGTCCAATGGTGTAATGATAAGTACTTTTATCCATACGTTTCTCAACCATTGGATCTGGTTGATTATCTAGGATATCATCTTCTAACATCTGTCTAGTAGATGCAAATTGAATTTTGTAAAATAATGCTGTTGTCGCATTATTAAAACGATCTCCTTTGTCAGAATATTGAAACTTACTGACCTGTGGCGCTTCATAATCAATTTCAAATTCCTCTTCTTCAGAGTCAATAAATCTGAACTCAATTCTTCTATTTAGTTTTTTACCCATAGCATTGTTTTCACCATTGATCTTATTCAAAGCGATCGGGTAGATTGGACCAAAGCCAGTCACTACTATACGCTTACTATCGATGCCCTCTGCGATCATTTCTTCTGCTACTTTTTCCGCTCTTTTAATGGAGAAATACATATCAAAAGAAAGTGGCCCTTCTGAATCAGAATGTGACAACAGTAGCACCTGTAGTTTTGGATATCTTTTTAATAACTCTGTTGCTACAGCGATCTTCTTTTTATTCTCAGAACTAACAACATCGTTGTCTTCATCAAAGTAAATATTTTTGATCTCAATCAGTTTCTTTTCTTCAGATTCTTCTTCACCAACTGGATTGCCTACGCCTGTATTATTTCCCGCTTTTGAAGCCGTATTTGCGATGGCCAAACGCTGCTCTATATCTTCCAATTGTATAAAGGTAATTGGAAACATAGTCTCTTTTTGTTCCTCTCTCACAGCTCTAAAGTAAGCGATATAAAGATCTTTTTTTCCAATACCTGACTTTCTAGCGGAAGTAAACAAAGCTTTCATACCATCTTTGGTCAACCTAAAGTCGGTATCATCTTCAGAAGAGTTGATTCCTAAACCCATGTTGTTAATATCACTCCATTCGTTGACGAGCTTATCATACTTTGCAGTGAAAACGTCAAAGCCACCACAACTTCTCCTACTGTCATTGGAGCTAAAATACAAGGTCCTTCCATTTAGAGAAAGAAAAGGACTAATCTCATCATATGCAGAATTTATCTTTGGCCCTAAGTTGAATGGTCTTTGCCATTCACCATCTTTTTTTACGGTGGCATAAAGGTCATAGCCTCCATATCCTCCTGGTCTAAAACTTGCAAATAATGTAAGGCTATCATTATAAAAAAAAGGTGTCTGATCTCCTTTCTCCGTTAATATCTCACTAATAAATTTACTAGCCATCTTGACTTCGTCATCATTGTTGCTAAAGGTATCTACGTAGATCTGACCCTCCGTATTTCTTAATCCTTTATAAAAATACATAGCCGATCCATCAGAATTAAAATCTATCAACACTTCGTTTTTGGCAGAATTAATTATACCTCCAATTGCCTCTGAACTAATCCAAGAACCATTTTCTAATCTACTAAAATATATATCAGAATTATAAGATCCATACTCACTATCTATTCTTCCCGAAGCATTTCTCAAGCCACCCTTAGAACCCGATCGTGAAGAAGAAAAGTAGATCTTTGAACTGTAGTTAGGGCTTTCTACAGGAGCAAAATCATCTTCATTCGTATTTATAGATCTACCCAAATTTTCTACTAACGCAGCTTCTTTTTGGAAGGCTAATTTCATTCCTACAGAACAGTTCCTTATTTGATCTCTTACACCTCTCCGATGTTCATCATCTAACTTTGCAGCTCCTAGATATTCTTTGTATCGTTTGGCAGCTTCCTTAAAATTATTTTTTGAATGTAGCAGTTTGGCAGAATATAGAAAGGTTTGATCATCGATCTGCTTCTCTCCCATTAGTTTATTCAAAAGGGTTGCTGCAGTATTTGAATCGTTTGTTTCGAACGCACTAATTGCCATTTTTAGTTGCGTCTGATTGTCTAAGCTTTTGAGGTTTTCATACTTTTGATAAAGGTAGATCGCCTTGGAATACAGCCCTTTATCAAAGTAATTATCAGCTTGTTTTTTAAGTTTAGCGGGTGAACCTTGCTGGGCAACCAATAGAGAAGGTAGCAAGCATAATCCTAGTAGTACTAATCGGAATAATCTCATTAATTAAAATTAAATTGACCTCGTTTTATCAAATGCTTCAAGGTAATCACCAATTTTTCTTAAAAATGATCCTCCTAAAAATCCATCTACAACTCTATGGTCGTAAGCTAAAGATAAGAACATCAAATGCCTAACTGCGATCACATCCCCAAACTCCGTTTCAAGAACCGCTGGCTTTTTCCTGATGGCACCAACCGCTAATATAGCAACTTGAGGTTGGTTTATGATCGGTGTCCCCATCACGTTCCCAAAAGTACCTACATTGGTTACTGTAAATGTTCCTCCTTGTATCTCCTCTGGCTTCAATTTATTATGTCTCGCTCTATTAGCTAAGTCGTTTACTGATTTGGTCAATCCCATCAAATTCAATCTATCCGCGTTTTTAATAACCGGAACGATCAGATTGCCTGAAGGTAGTGCTGCTGCCATACCTATGTTGAGATCTTTTTTGACAATTATTTTTTTATCATCCGTGACCGATACGTTCACCATCGGAAAATCATTCAAAGCTTTAACTACCGCCTCTATGAAAATTGGCGTGAAAGTGATCTTCTCTCCATACTTCTTTTGGAAACCTACCTTGACGGAATTTCTCCATTCTACTATATCTGTCACATCTACTTCCACAAAAGAAGTCACGTGTGGTGAAGTCTTTTTTGACATTACCATGTGATCAGCAATCAGTTTTCTCATTCTATCCATCTCCACAATTTCTACATTCCCATCTGTAGAATAAGAGTTGCTCGTTTGAGGCGTAGATTTTTCTTCCTGTTTTGGCTGAGCAACTGGTGGTGACTGTGTAACTGGTTTTTGTATTGATTGTTGAACAACAGGATTTTGAACCGTGGTAGGTTGTACCATTGGACTAGAACCATTGGTCTGCCTATTGTTGATGTAAGAAAGCATGTCATTCTTTGTCAACCTTCCGTTCAACCCCGATCCAGGGATCGTATCAAGTTCTTGAAGACTAATATTTTCTTTTAGTGCAATATTCTTTACCAAAGGAGAATAAAATCTGCCTCCTCCAGAAGCTGGCTGACTTACTGGTGAATTTACCACTGGTGCAGCTACATTAGAAACTTGCGGGGTAGGTTGATTGACTACAGGAACTTGCTCTGAGACATTATGTCCATTTGAAGCCGTTTCTGGAACTACTGCAGGTGCTTGGGTATTGGTGATTGCTTCCCCTTCGGTCGCAATGATCGCTATGACTTTCCCTATTTCCACCACATCGTCAACCTCAAACATGATCTGAGAAATAACACCACTTACTGGTGAAGGAACCTCAGAATCTACCTTATCAGTAGCTATTTCCAATATTGTTTCATCTGCTTCCACAGAATCTCCTACATTCTTAACCCATTTAAGAATTGTAGCTTCCATGATACTTTCTCCCATTTTGGGCATTACTAAGTCAATCTGAGCCATCCGAACAAAATTTATTTTTAGAATATTCGTACAAAAATAAGAGACTTCCTGTTTAATCAAGTATTCAATCCCTTCTTATTTAGAATAATTAGCTAAAACAAAGCGCCTTAGAGCATTTAAGGCATAATTACCTGTATATTCTATGTTTTTTAAACGGTCTTTGCCCAACTGAAGTTTGTATGTTTCGGTTAAATTTTCATTACTTATTGCCAACCATATCGTTCCAACTGGTTTTTCTTTGGTTCCGCCGGTAGGGCCAGCTATTCCCGATATGCTTATGGATAGGTCTGTTCCAAATGCTTTTAATGCTCCTTTTGACATTTCTTTGACGGTTTCTTCACTGACTGCGCCATGATTTTCCAGTGTTTTTGTAGAAACCTTTAGCTCATTTTGCTTGATATCATTGGAGTAAGCCACTATTCCCCCTTTGAAGAATGCCGAAGATCCTGAAAAGGAGGTAAGTCGATGCGACAAATACCCACCTGTACAGCTCTCTGCGGTACACAAAGTTATTTTAGCATCCATCATCAACTCCATTAACTTTTGCTCCAATTTGACTTCGTCATAAGCATAAGCTAGTTCTGGGATAGCCGATGTGATCTCAGATACGGCTTCATTCAGTTCTTTTATACTCTTTTCTGTATCGGTTCCTTCTACGCCAATTCTTAGACGCACCGTACCCAAATTGGGCAAGAAAGCTAATTTAAAATGTGAGGGAAATTTATCCGTAATGCTTAAAATGCGATTTGCAATACGCGACTCTCCCTCACCGGCAGTCATAATGGTTCGGTAAACCGTTGGCATTATAGAAAATCTTTGAAAGATCTTTGGAGCCACTTCATACTCCATGAGATATTTCATCTCATAAGGTACTCCTGGCATTGAAACAATTATTTTTCCATTTTTTTCAAACATCATACCTGGAGCTGTTCCTTTCCTATTTTTTAAAATAGTAGCACCCTCCGGCATAAAAGCTTGAGCCTTATGGGCCTCGGTTGATTTCTTTCCAAATCGAGCAAATAAACTTAAGATCGAATCATAAGTCTCTTGATGAAAATACATTTCCAAACCAAAATAATCAGCCAAAGTCTTTTTGGTAATATCGTCTTTTGTCGGGCCTAATCCTCCGGAAATCAAAACCACATCTGAGAGCACTAAAGCATAATTTAACCCTGCAAGAATGGATTCCTTTTCGTCCGAGACCGTTGTAATGCCAGTTACTTGAGCGCCTCTCATTGTTAAGAACTCCCCCATCCAAGCAGCATTGGTATTTATTATTTGTCCGATAAGTATCTCATCACCTATCGTTAAGATATGTACCTTCATTTAATTTGAATTGTAGCTTTTTTTTGGTTTAACCGAAAATTTCCTGACCCTCTTCTGGTATTGTAATGGTCTCTTTACTTTTTAGAACCTCGGCGCATGCTTGAGCTTTAGGCAATTCATATTTGAAATAATACCTCAGCACATGGATCTTTGCCTGATAAAAATCACTTCCATATTGTCCTGTTCCTTCTTTAAGCACTCGTTTGGCAGCAACAGCTTGTTTCATTAGTTGCCAAGAGACAACAATGGTTGAAAAGAATTCCATAAAGATCGTTGCATCAGCAAGATACTTTTCAAAATCTCCACTCATTGCAAAACCCATCAAGTGCTGAAGCACTTCTTGAACCAACTCAATCTTCTTTTCTAACTGTCCCACATAGATTTTCAATTCCTCATAAGTTGAAGCTTCTTTCATGGTGTCAGACACTTCGGCTAACAAAAACTGTAAAGACTTCCCATTTTCAAAAGGAATTTTTCTTCCTAAAAGGTCTAAAGATTGTATCCCTGTTGTACCTTCATATAAAGGCATTATTCTAATATCTCTATAATATTGTTGCAAAGGAAAGTCCATGCAAAAACCATATCCTCCTAATACTTGCAAGCCTTGATTGATAGAATACCTTCCCATTTCGGATGGAAAAGTTTTCGCTATTGGTGTCAATAGCTCCAACAAAAGATGATACTTCTCCTTATCCGCCCCTTCTGCCACATGCGACAGATCTTGATACTTATAACTCTGCAGAATCAAACTTAAGGCTCCTTCTGTGATTGCCTTTTGAGCCAATAACATCCGTCTTACATCTGGATGATTTATGATCAAAGTTTGTTCTTGGGAGACATCTTTTTTGCCCGTGCCTTTTAGTCTTCTTCCTTGCGGCCGTTCCTTAGCATATTGCAAAGACGCTAGATAGGCTGCTGTTGCAATGGATGTTGCTGAAGAACCTACTGACAACCTAGCTTCATTCATCATATTGAACATGTACTTGAGGCCACGATTTGCTTCTCCGACCAAGTACCCTATGCAATTATCTTTTTCTCCAAAGACCAAATGCGTGGTAGCATACCCTTTTTGACCTACTTTTTGAAAATCACCTGCTGTAAAAACATCGTTGTCTTCTAATGCTCCCGATTCATTCAATCTCTTTTTTGGAACAATAAAAAGAGAAATCCCTTTTGTGCCCATCGGCGCACCTTCTATCCTTGCCAAAGTCAAATGAATGAAGTTTTCTCCAAATTGATGATCACCTCCAGAAATAAAGATTTTTTGACCTTTAATTTCATAATGCCCATCTTCCCTTGGCTTAGCCGATGTTTTGACGTCTGAAAGGGAAGATCCGGCCTGTGGCTCGGTCAATGCCATCGTCCCCATCCATTTGCCAGCAAGCATTTTTGGGACATAAGTGTCCTTTTGTTGTTTGTTGCCAAATGTTACGATCAAATTGGCCGCTCCTGTTGTAAGTCCGACATAGCCTGTTGCATTGTTATTGGCTGCTTCCAAAATATGAAAACCCGCACCGTACAACATTCCAGGCATTTGTGACCCACCATCTTCGTAATCAAAGTAAGGGCCGATCCATCCATTTTCCGCAGATTTTTTAATCACTGTATCTATCTGAGGATGAACAATGACTTTCCCTTCTTTATATATGACAGGCTTCTCATCCATTTCTTGCAAAAATGGAAACATTTCTTTGTCTGAAAAATCTTTAACCGAATCTATCAGTACATCCATTGCATCTATATCATAGTCTTGATACCTCGGATAATTAAATAATTCTTCTACGTGGTGTACTTCTTGTAGAAGAAATTTAAGATTTTCTATGCTTGTATATTTATCTGCCATAATTTGATATTGGAGCCTATATATTTAATATACCAAAAGTATAAATTATACCTTAGAGGTACTTGTTAAAAATGTATTGAAGTTGTTTATGCGGTTTATTTGTCCTACGGAGATGCCTTTGGCACTGATCTGTTTATGATAATCATAGAAAATTAATAAACAAATACACGAATAAACTAATAACCAATTTTTAATAAAAACATTTGAAGCAATTAATGTTAGTTGTACTACTTACTACATAATTGCGTTGATGATCATATCAACCCTTCATTAATAAGATCATGCAAATGGACGATCCCAACATATTCCTCTTTTTCTGTCACAATTAACTGTGTAATATTAGCCTTTCTCATTCTATTTAACGCATCCACTGCAAGCGCATTGCTATCGATTACAGAAGGAGATCTGGACATGATATCTTTTGCTGAAAGCTGTGATGTCTGAGAGTCTTTTTCTAGCATTCTTCTTAAGTCTCCGTCTGTTATAATGCCAGATATTTGATTCTTCTCATTCAAAACGACGGTCGCACCAAGACGCTTGGTAGTCATTTCAATAATAGTATCTCGCAAATTGGTAGATTCAAAAACTGTAGGCTTTTGATTGTTTGGATATAAGTCAGAAACACGAAGATAAAGCTGTTTACCGATAGCTCCACCTGGATGAAATTGAGCAAAATCTCCAGGTGTAAACCCTCGCAAAGCCAATAGAGAGGTGGCAATCGCATCTCCTACCGCCATTTGCGCTGCAGTACTTGCAGTAGGCGCCAGATTATTTGGATCCGCCTCTTTTCGTACTGGGATCAAGATAGCATGGTCGGCTCTTTTTGCAAGATAAGATTGCTCCTTTGACACAAGCGCTATAAGCTTTGAGCCCAATGTTTTGACCAAAGGTACCAAGACTTTAATTTCAGGCGTTTCTCCAGATTTTGAGATACAAATAATGATATCATCTTTTTGGATCATACCAAGATCTCCATGAATGGCATCAGCAGCATGCATGAACAAGGATGGTGTACCTGTAGAATTTAAGGTCGCCACTATCTTCTGACCAATCAAAGCACTTTTTCCTATTCCTGTCACAACTACTCTACCCTGACAATGGTAGATGGCTTCTGTGGCACTAATAAAATTAGTGTCTAAACTAGACATTAGGGTTATTAGGGTATCCGCCTCTATTTGTATCGTATTCTTAGCAGTTTGGAGAATTAAATGTTTATTATCTTCAGAGTGACTTGGCATATATTATTTATGAGTTTTTTAATTAGTTAATAAAAGTAAGGAATAGAAATTTGAATGGTAATTCTTGAGCCTACAATAAAAAAAATGCTTATATTTAGATACGATTTAAAAACACATCTAACTAATAACAGAATTCACCCTACATTATTAGTTAACACTATAAAGATAGATTAAGAGATGATTGAGACAAAGGAGCTTTTACATGAAGCGCTAAAAACCCACTTTGGATTTGACAAATTTAAAGGACAACAAGAACAAATAATACAGTCAGTATTAGACCATAAAGATACTTTTGTAATTATGCCGACAGGTGGTGGCAAATCTCTTTGCTATCAGTTGCCTGCCATTATGATGGAAGGAACAGCTATTGTTATTTCTCCATTGATTGCCTTGATGAAAAATCAGGTTGACTCCATCAGAGGGTATTCCCAAAATGATGATGTCGCCTCCTTTTTAAATTCATCTCTGAATAAATCTCAGATGAAAAAAGTAAAGGAAGACATTACTGCCGGAAAAACAAAGCTGCTTTTCATAGCTCCAGAAACTTTAACCAAAGACGAAAATCTTGCTTTTTTCAAAGAAGTGAATATCTCTTTCGTTGCTGTTGATGAAGCTCATTGTATCTCAGAATGGGGACACGATTTTAGACCCGAGTATCGTCGTATCAGATTAATGATCGATGAGATCAATAAAGAGATTCCTATCATCGCCTTAACTGCAACTGCTACGCCAAAGGTTAGAACCGACATTGTCAAGAATCTCAACATGAGGTCCGTTAGAGAATTTGTATCTTCTTTTAATAGAGAAAATCTTTACTACGAAGTAAGGCCAAAAAACAAAAAAGAACAAACTTTTAAAAGCATTGTCCAAGTCATCAAAGGCATGGATGGACAATCAGGTATCATCTACGTTCAAAGCCGAAAGTCAACAGAAGAAATTGCTAAAGTTCTAAGAGTCAACGGCATAAAAGCTGCAGCATATCATGCTGGTCTTGATGCCAAAACAAGAACAAAAGTTCAAGATGACTTCTTGATGGAACAAATAGATGTTATCTGTGCAACCATCGCTTTTGGTATGGGTATCGACAAACCCGATGTCAGATTTGTCATTCATTATGACATTCCAAAAAGTATAGAAAACTACTACCAAGAAACTGGTAGAGCTGGTAGAGATGGTTTGGAAGGCAGATGTATCACCTATTATAGGTATAAAGATATTCTAAAACTAGAAAAATTCTTGAGAGACAAGCCTGTTGCAGAAAGAGAAATGGGCGCACAGCTGCTTCAAGAAATCATGGCTTTTTCTGAAACAGCTTCTTGTAGAAGAAGATTCTTATTGCATTATTTTGGTGAAGAATATGTAGAAGCAAAATGTGGAGAAAAGTGTGACAATTGCAAACATCCAAAAGAAAGAATTGAAGTACAAGAATATTTACACCAAGCGCTTAGCGCCATTCAAGTTTTAAATGAAAACTTCAAAATTAAATCTATTTCTGAATTTCTGATCGGCAATGAAACCAAAGAAATGCAGGATTTTAAATTTGATGAATTAGATCTCTTCGGTGTCGGAAAAGATAAAGACCTGAATTTCTGGAAGTCCTTACTAAGACAAGCGCTTCTTCAGAATATGATCTATAAAGACATAGAAAATTACGGCATTCTCAGACTAACTGAAAAAGGTAAACAGTTTATCTCAAAACCTGTACCTTTTCAAATGGCTCTCAATCATGATTATTCCACCTTGGTAGATTCAGATTCTGAATCTTCCAAAGCAGGTACTTTAGACAAAGTACTTATTGGAATGTTGAAAGATCTAAGAAAACAAGTCTCTCAAGAAAAAAAAGTTCCTCCTTATGTGATCTTTCAAGATCCTTCCTTAGCAGATATGGCTACACAGTATCCGATCACTATGGATGAAATGGCCAATATCACCGGGGTGAGTATTGGAAAGGCAAAGCGATATGCAAAACCTTTTATTGAACTTATTCACCAGTATGTTGAAGAAAATAACATTGAGCGGCCTACTGATTTTGTAGTCAAGCAAGTCGCCAACCGTTCAAAAATAAAAGTAAATATCATCCAAAGCATCGATCGTAAAATTCCACTCGAAGACATTGCCTCTTCGAATAATTTGAGCATGGAAGAATTGATGGAAGAACTTGATGCCATCATTATATCTGGCACTAAAGTGAGTTTAGATTATTACATTGAAGACAATATTGATGAGAATGCAACAGAAGATATTCTGGATTACTTTATGGAATCAGAGACAGATTCTGTAGAAGAAGCCTTCAAAGAGCTAAAGGAAGATGACATAACAATTGATGAGATCCAATTAGTTAGAATCAAATTTTTATCTGACACTGCAAATTAGAATGAAAAAGTATTTTATCATATTAACTTTTTTAGCGTTCTTCTTTAATTCTTCTGCCCAAGATAATTACAAGCACTCCATAGGATTGAGAGGAGGGCCCTTGATTGGCGTTAGTTATAAAAACTTTATCTGGCCAATTAATGGCGTTCTAGAAGTTATTGGTGGATTCAATTTTGCCAACGGTAGGTTCGTGAGTTTGACCGGGCTTTATGAACACCACCTTTTTATAAATTACAGTACAAACTTTTATGGTGGTGGGGGAATTACTTTTGGAAACAACAAGGATAATTTCATCTTACAATTAGAAACCATTGTTGGCATAGAATACCTCTTAGATTTTGTCCCTTTTAATATCTCTCTAGATTACAAACCAGGTTATAGTATTTTGGACAACAAACTAGTATTTAACGAATTTGGTGTTTCCCTCCGATACATCTTAGAATAGTATGATCCTCAAAACAAAAGGTATAGTTTTGCGCACGCAAAAATATTCTGAAACAAGTTTGATCTGTAGAATTCTCACTGAAAAAAAAGGACTCAAATCATATATTATTAGTGGTGTTAGAAAGCAAAATGCCAAAGTAGGGGCAAGCCTTTTTCAATTGATGAACATTCTTGACCTTGTAGCTTATGATAGAGAAGGCAAAGATCTCAATAGAATAAAAGAAGTTAAACTCAATTATGTCTACCAAAATATTCCTTATGATATCTTCAAAGGTACCGTCGGTATGTTTATTATTGAGATCGTTCAAAAGACAATTAAAGGTCAAGAAGAACATCCAGAATTATATACTTACTTGAACGAGCTGCTAGAATTTTTAGACAAAACTCACAATTCAATAAACAATGTCCATTTACATTTTCTTTTAGAATATGCCAGATATTTAGGACTTCACCCTACAGGCATAGCTACCGATGAACAACCCTATTTTAATATAGAAACTGGCCTGTTTTGCGGAGAAGCACACCACAAATTCTCTTTAATAAGTGAACAATCTTCCGTGATCAGTGACTTGATGCATCTGAATTTATCAGAGGTACATTGTTTAAAATTAGACAATGATCTGCGTTCTTCAACTTTAAAAAGCTTATTGAAATTCTATCAGATCCACATAGAAAACTTGCCAGAAATTAATTCTCATAAAGTATTGAGCGAAGTATTGAAATAAACTTATAATATCCTAAATTGTCATACGTTAGGTAAATGCAAAGTTTCAATATGGCAAAAGCAAAGAGTAAGTGGAAAAATTTCCAAACTACATTCAAAAAAGCTCCTTTATATAAAAAAATAATAGGTGGCTTATTGCTATTAGCCTTCCTAGGAATTTTTTCCATCCTCGCATTAACCATAGCTGTACGAGCAGGTATGTTTGGCAAACTACCAACATACGATGATCTCAAAGCTGTTCAAAATCCAGAAGCAGCGAGGATCTTTTCCTCTGATGGAATCATCATTGGCAAATACTATATTAAAAATAGAACGAGCATCGATTATGATCAGATCTCACCATTTCTGACAGGAGCCTTGGTTGCCACCGAAGATGCAAGATTTTTCAAACACAGTGGTATTGACCTTAGAGCATGGGCCAGAGTAGGTATCAAAACTGTCCTACTTGGTGATAAAAGTGCTGGTGGTGGTTCTACCATTACACAACAACTTGCAAAAAATCTTTTTCCAAGAAAAAACTATTCTCTTTTAAGTATCCCTGTAAATAAAATAAGAGAGTTTATAGTTGCAAGGAGATTTGAAAAGATCTATAGCAAAAAAGAAATCATAAATCTTTACTTGAACACAGTTCCATTTGGAGGAGATATTTTTGGCGTTCAAGTCGCTGCCAAACAATTTTTTGGTACCAATCCCAACGACATTAAAATTGAAGATGCTGCAGTACTTGTTGGTATGCTTAAAGCAAATACCAAGTATCATCCTGCCAGAAACCCTGAAGCCTCCAAACAAAGAAGAAATGTAGTATTGTCTCAAATGCTCAAGTACGATTACCTCAAGCAAATAGAGTTCGATTCCTTAAAGCAACTTCCTTTAACATCAAACTATCAAAGAGAGCAAGTCCACACTGGTAAAGCAACCTACTTTAGAGAACATTTACGACATGAAGTGAAAAAGATCTTAAAAGAGAATGACCTCGATGAGGAATACAACTTGTATACCGATGGTTTAAAGATTTATACAACTATTAATTCAAGTCTACAAGATTATGCAGAAAATGCTGTAGCCAAACACATGGCTTCACTACAAAAGGATTACAACAAACATTGGGGAGGAAAAAATTCTTCAATTGCAACTTCTGATCTTATGCCCTTTGTAAGAAGATCAAAACGGTATAAAGTCCTAAAGAATGAAGGTAAGTCCGAGTCTGCAATTATAGACAACTTTAAGAAAAAAACTACCATGACAATCTTTGATTGGAAAGAGGGAGAGAAAGAAACAACTATGTCTCCATTAGATTCAATCAACTATTATGTCAATCTTTTGAATGCCGGTTTCCTTGCTGTCAATCCTAAAAATGGAGAAGTCCTAGCCTGGGTTGGTGGCATTAGCCAAAAACACATGCAATATGATCATGTCAAATCTAAGAGACCTGTAGGTTCTACTTTTAAACCTATTGTGTACACAACCGCATTGACGCAAGGTATTCCTCCTTGTGAATACATCTACAATAGATTAGTCAACTACACAGAGTACGATGATTGGCAACCAAAAAACTCTGATGGGAAATACGGTGGCGTTTACTCCATGGAAGGTGGACTGACCAACTCAGTGAACACGATTTCTGTAGATCTAATCATGAAAACAGGTACAGAAGCGGTTGTCAATCTGGCGCATGAAATGGGTATTACTTCTACTGTTCCCGATGTTCCTTCCATTGCTTTGGGTACACCAGAATTGACTTTGTATGAGATGGTGAATGTGTACGCTACCATCGCCAACATGGGCAAAAGACCAGACATTAGATACATCAATAAAATTGAAAATAAAGACGGAGAAGTTATTTACGAGAGCGAAAAAACAGAAGAATCTGAATACATACATGTCCTAGATACACTTACAACTCAAACCATCACTAGGATGATGCGATCCGTGGTTGACAATGGTACAGCAAAAAGATTAAGAAGCAAATATTCTTTTACCATACCAATTGCTGGTAAGACGGGAACGACACAAAATCACTCCGACGGATATTTTATCGGCTTCACTCCCGATTTCGTGGCTGGTGTTTGGGTTGGTGGAGAAATTCCTAAAGTAAGATTCAAATCTATTTCTTTGGGATCAGGCTCTAATATGGCTTTACCTATCTGGGCAGAATTCTTGCAAGCCAGCCTCAAAGACAAACAATTTAAAGATTGGAATTACAATAAATTTATCGAAATGCCTGATTCCATGGCTGTGATGCTGAACTGTGAACATTACCTAGATGCTATGCCAGTTCTCGCAGAACTCGAAGATGACATGGAAGAAATTACCGAAGACTTTGAAGATAAGATTGGAGAACTCTTTGAAAAATTTAAAAATAAGAAAAAGGGCCAACCTCAAATTGAAAAGCGGAAACCTGAAAGAAAATATCCTACTAGAGCTGAATCTCAACGTAAACGTGAGATTGAAAAGGATCGACGCGAAGCCTACGAAAAGGCCAAAAAAAGACGTGAAAAATTTGAAAAGAAAAAGAAGAAGAAAAAGAAAGGAGGGCTTTTTGATAGAGTCTTTGGAGGTTAAATAATGACATCTTAACAATGGTACTACCTCTTCCTATAATTGTATTATTTAACATAAATATACAGATCCGTCACAAATCTGCTTTTTTTTTACCACCCTATTTAAAATGATCTTTGTTTGTAGCTTTATAATGACCGATAACAAATTATAAATATTTTCTATAGAAGGTAATTAAACTGTCAATATTTCCGATAATTGACATAAGTTTCTAGCTATAATGTCCTATATTTATCATGGGTTTATAAGATTACTATTACTTAATATATAGTCTTTCCGAATACATTTCTTCCTATCCCCATCAACGGCCAAAACCACAGTCAGAACAGTGTTGAAAACCAATAAATCTTAAACATTTTAAATGAATCCGTTCAACCACATTTTTTGCTTATTCTTTCTATTTTTAGTTGTTGGCCAATCAAATGCCCAACAAATTATAAATTCAAATAATTGGACGGAGATCAAAGCAGAATCTTCAAAAGAAGAAAGTCGTAGAATGAATCAAATAACTGGAAAGTCTAAAACTTATCAGTTTGACTTTGAAGAGATTTTTTCTAGTTTAAAAGCGGCTCCTCATGAATTCGCAAACGGATCTGAAGATGAAAAAATGTTTATAGAGCTGCCTATGCCAAATGGAAGCATTCAAACATTTGAAATATACAAAACTTCTTTGTTGCACCCGAAGCTTCAAGCAAAATTTCCAGAGATACAAACTTTTGGAGGCAAGGGCATTTCTAATACAGCAGCAAGTATCAAATTAGAATTAACTGCCTCGGGACTTCATGCACAAATATTAAATGGTAAAAGCGGTACGATACTGATCGACCCTATCTTTGACCAGCAAAAAGATTCTTTCATTTGCTTTGAAAAAACATCCATTAAAAACAAATCCAACTTCACTTGTCATGTAGAAGATACCTTAGAAAAGGTACATAAAGAAAATCATACTACCCACAACCGTAGTGTCGGCGATTGCAGAATGAGGGTTTTTAGATTAGCATTGGCATGCACCTTTGAGTATGCTGATTTTCATGGCGGAACAATCAGTTCTGTTATGTCTGCTATGACAACAACCATGAACAGAGTAAACGGCATTTTTGAAAGAGACGCATCGATCAGAATGGAGTTCATCGCCAATAACGACGAGCTAATATTTTTAACATCCAATGATCCTTATACCAACAATAATGGTGGTGCCATGTTAGAACAAAACCAAACAACGATTGATGATATAATTGGTTCCGCCAATTATGACATCGGGCATGTCTTCAGCACTGGTGGTGGTGGTGTCGCCTATCTTAGATCACCTTGTGGTGGATCTAAGGCAGGTGGAGTCACGGGATTAGGTAGTCCTGTAGGAGATTTCTTTGATGTTGACTATGTTGCTCATGAAATGGGACACCAATATGGTGGCACGCATACTTTCAACAATGCTTGCGGTGGAAACAGAACAGGTAGTACAGCCATCGAGCCAGGTTCCGCTTCTACAATTATGGGATACGGAGGAATATGCGCTCCAAATGTTCAAAATAATAGTGATGATTATTTTCATAGTGTCACTATTGTGCAAATGGTTAATTTCTCAAATGCTGCCTCTTGTCCTGACGTAATAAACTTAAACAATAATGCTCCTGACCTTGATGTGCTTGTCAGCAAGAATATTCCAAAAAGCACTCCTTTTGAATTGATCGGCACAGCTACAGATCAAGATGGAGACCTGCTAACTTATTGCTGGGAACAAATTGATAATGAAATTGCAGAAATGCCTCCGGTGGCAACTAATAGTGATGGTCCACTTTTCAGATCTTTACTACCTACTTTCAGTCCTTCAAGGGTTTTTCCTGCTATGGAAAATGTGGTAGACAATACCAGCACAGATTGGGAAGTTTTACCAGGAGTCGGAAGAACAATGGAATTTAGATGTCTTGTTAGAGATAACAACAATGCAAACGGTTGTACGGATGAAGAAGATGTAACCATTAATGTAGCAAACAACGCTGGTCCATTTTTAGTGATTGAACCAAACACAAATATCACTTGGATGGTTGGTGAAAGCAGATCGATCAATTGGGATGTTGCCAATACAGATAGTGCCCCTATTAATTGTCAAGAAGTAAATATTTTACTTTCAACAGATGGAGGTTATACCTATCCTGTTGTACTAGCCGCCAATGTTCCCAATACTGGAGTTACTCAAGTAAATGTTCCAAACCATGAAGGAAATAACAATCGAGTAAGAATACAAGGAGTCGATAATATCTTTTTTGATATATCAGATTCTGATTTTAGAATTGAAGTCCCGCCTACACCAACTTTTACATTTAATGCTTCTCCAACAAGAAGGACTGTTTGTACTTCCGAGACTTCTACAAGTTATGAACTGGAATTCACTCCTATCCTTAACTTTGATGAAGAAGTAACGCTTTCTGTCACCGGCCTACCACAAAATGCTCAAGCTGCTTTTTCAGAAAATTCTTTTGCCCCTGACAAAACAGTAATTTTAATTATAGAAAATTTAGCTGCCACTTCAGCTGGGGAATACGATCTAGAAATAACTGCATCGTCAACTTCCGTTACCAAAAGCGAAAATGTCGTTTTAGAAATTTTAGAAGCTGTTAACACTAAAACAAGTTTACTTTCTCCTTTTAATGGTAGTACAGATGTATCATTGAGCACAGAAATAGAATGGAATGCAAATTTACATGCTGAGGCATATTTTATTGAAATATCTACCTCCATTAATTTTGAGGTTGAAAACATTGTATACTCTTCATCAGCTGCTGAAACAAATATTAAAGCATCAAATTTATCAGCAGCCACCGTTTACTATTGGAGAGTGCTAGCATCTAACCTTTGTGGTAATTCACCGATCTCTGATACTTATAGCTTTCAAACTGCTTTCTTGACATGCCAAACTTTCGAGAATAATGATCCTACAACTATACCGGAACAAGAAGGAACAATTAGCTCTGTAATTAACGTTCCAATAACTTCAGAGATTCTAGACGTAAATGTCTCCATGGAGATCGAACATACTTGGATAGGAGATCTTGTTGCAAAATTTCAAAACCCTTCAGGTTCAGAAATAACGCTGTTTGATCAAGCAGGTGTTCCTGTTGACTTTTATGGTTGCGATGAAGACAACTTGAATGTTTCTTTTGATGATGAAGCAACCTTAACAAGAGATGATTTTGAAGAATCTTGTAACAATGGAGATTTTGCCATTAGCGGCAACTACCAAACTTTCCTTGGTAATTTATTCTATTTCGACAATCGTTCTGCGCAAGGAGATTGGACTTTGACCATTGAGGACAAACAAAATGAAGACGGAGGACAACTTGTAAAATGGTCTGTAGAGATTTGCTCTGAAGCTCCTTCAAAAGAACCTCTTACGGTTACTAATAATCTTACTCTTGTAGTCCCTTTCTCTTCTGAAGAAACGGTAACAGAAAACTTCTTAAAAATTGAAAAAGATAATATCAATCCAACAGATATTCAATATACCATTACAAGTGCTCCAACTTCTGGAGACCTAAAATTAAATGCCAATGCCTTAGGACTAGGTAGCACTTTTACTCAAAATGACATCAACAACAATCACATAACATACCTTCACAATGGTGATGCTGCCATAACTGATAATTTCACCTTTGATGTTATTGATTCTGAAGCCGGTTGGACTCCAGGTAAAACTTTCAATATTGAAATAAATCAAAACACAATCATGCTCAGCAATGAGACTTCAAATGTTTCTTGTGCAGGATTAATAGACGGTCAAATTGCCTTGACAGCTAGTGGTGGCACCATGCCTTATACCTATTCAATTGATGGTGAAAATTTTCAAACTCAAAACGTTTTCTCAAATTTAGCTGCTGGCGATTATACTCTAACGGTAAAAGACGCGAATGACTTCACGTTTGATTCTGGCACGATCACCATTACGGTTCCTGAGGCAATAACAGGTGAGGCGATCGCTGAGGAAGACTATATCACGGTCAATGCAATTGGTGGTACTGGTACATTGACTTACAGCATAGATGGAGAGAATTTCCAAACTGAAAACATTTTCCAAGATCTTGAGAACGGTTCTTATACCATAACTGTAAAGGACCAAAATGAATGCAGCATAACTTTAGAAGAAAATGTAAGTACAAATAATATTTCGGCGACAGCCAACATCATTCAAAATATAAATTGCCACGATGATTCTAATGGAAGCATCTCTGTAAGTGTAACCGGAGGATTTCCTCCTTACGAATACAGCTTAGATGGTGAGAACTTTCAAGCAAGCAATTTCTTTGAAAACTTACCCGCAAACACTTATACCTTTACCATCAGAGATGAGATGAACTTCACTTTTGAAGTTATTCAAACTTTAAGCAATCCTGCCGAATTAATTGGAGACGTTTCTGTAACAGATAACAATCTTACAGTTAATGTATCAGGAGGAACAGGAAGTTTGACTTATAGTATAGATGGCAACAACTACACCAGCAGTAATGAATTCTTTAGTCTTGCGAATGACATGTATATGGTGTATGTGCAGGATGAGAGCGGATGTATTCTTGAATTCACAGCAATAGTCATGTACAATTCTTTTAATTCTGCTGCAGCAAATATCATCTCCGAGGTTTCTTGTTTTGAAGAGTCTGATGGTAGTATAAATGTAAATGTCAATGGAGGGACTCAACCACTTGAATACAGCTTAGATGGAGAAATTTTTCAAATGAGCAATTTCTTCGATATGCTACAAGCAGGTGATTATGTGGTCACTGTTAGAGATGCTGATGGCTTCTCCATCGCTACCAATAATGTCACCTTGCAAATGCCGATTGAATTGATGGGCACTACAATTGTGGATGTAAGTTCAATCGATGTAGCAGCTACAGGTGGAAGTGGCACTTTACAGTATTCCATTGATGGATTCAACTTTCAAAACGAACCCAGTTTTACTAATCTCGCCAATGGAGATTATATAGTTTACATTAGAGATGAAAACGGATGCATCTTAGCGTTGGAAACCAATATTTCTGTAAACATGCTTTCTATTGGAGCCACAATAAATCAAGGTGTTAGCTGTCACGATGAAAACGATGCAAAAGTAACAGTTAATGTAGGTGGTGGTAAAGAACCTTATGAGTATAGCATTGACGAAATTAACTTTCAGGACAGTCCTATTTTCGAAAATCTACCTGCTGGTTCTTATTCATTCACTGTAAGAGATAACGACGGAACTACAATTGAAACAAATGATGATCTAATTATCATATCAAATCCAGATCCTATTGTTGGTAGTTTAGATATTGAACAAAACAATGTCAGCATTGGCGCAAGCGGTGGAACGGGTCTTTTGACTTTTAGTCAAGATGGATCTTTTTATCAAAGTTCAAATTTCTTTGGAGCACTAAATAATGGCGACTATATTTTTTATGTGAAAGATGAAAATGATTGTGTCATAACTTTGGAAACAAACATTAGCTTCAGCAGTCTATCTGCCACTTTTATTAGCAACGATCTTTCTTGTTTTGAATCAAATGATGGAACGATCGACGTAATGGTTTCTGGTGGCACACCAGATTATTCTTACAGTTTGAATGGTTTAGATTTTCAAAATTCTGCAAGTTTTGATGGTTTGCCTTTCGGCGAATATGTGGTCACTATTAAAGACGCAAACGATTTCACCTTTGAGATAACTACAATTGTATTGAACCAACCTGAACAAATTGTAGCTAGCACCATTGTTATGAATGCTAACATTACGGTTAATGCCAATGGTGGAACTGGCACACTTACATATAGTTTAGATGGACAGACGTATCAGAACGAAAATGAATTTCCAAACTTGGACAATGGCAGTTACACCATAAGTGTAAAAGATGAAAATGATTGTATTGTCACCACATCCACAATTGTTTCAGTTAATGAATTGATTGCCTCAGCTGTTGTCAGTCAAGAAGTTTCCTGTTTTGACTTTATGGACGCCAGCATCACTGCAAGTATCACAGGTGGTGTGGAACCTTACACCTACAGCATTGATGGCGAAAACTTCCACAATAGTCCTACCTTTGAAAACTTAGGAGCAGGAAATTACAACGTTACAATTCAGGATGGAGATGGTTTTGAAACAACCACACAAACCATTGTGATCGCCAACCCAGAAGCTTTGGTAGTCTCTACTTCATCAAATGTGGACAAAATAACAGTTACAGCAAATGGCGGAACAGGAACCTATCAGTATAGCCTTGACAATGAAATGTATCAATATGAAAACATCTTTATCGGTTTAGGAATTGGCTTTTACACCGTCTATGTACAAGACGAAAATGGATGCCTAGTCACCAGTGAAGTTGAGGTTTCATTTAACAACATGATGGCGATGGCGTCGGTCTCTCAGCAGATCTCTTGCTTTGGCGAAATGGATGGAAGCATCACTGTTCAAATTGCAGGTGGTATCGCACCTTATGAATACAGCCTTGACGGAGAAAACTTTCAAGATGCAAATGTCTTTGAAAATTTAGCTGCAGGTATGTACATGATCATAGTAAGAGACGCAAATAGTTTTACTACTCAAACGCAACTTGTAACTATTTCGCAACCAGAGCAATTGACAATGATGTTGAATGTTACTGAAAATACAATTGTGGTAGATGCTGCTGGTGGTACCGGAAGTTTTACTTTTAGTATCGACGGTCTAAACTTTCAAGAATCAAACACATTCATGGATATACCAAATGGTACATATGTCGTAGTGGCTAGAGATGAAAATGGTTGTGATATTACAGCCCAAACATTGGTAGCTGTAAACAATTTAAGTGGAAATGCAGAGACAACTGGGACAATTGATTGCTTTGGCGATCTTGCGAGCGTTGAAGTTTCAGCAATAGATGGACAGCCTCCTTATACTTTTAGTTTTGACGGAGAAAATTATCAAAGTGAAAACATATTTACAGAAGTTGAACCTGGCATATACACGATCTACATAAGGGATGCTAACGACTTTTTATTGCTGATAAACAACTATACCATTGCCACACCTGATGAGCTAATTTTAGAATTAACTAACACAGGCAATATTGTCACGGCATCAGGTATGGGTGGTACTGGAAATTTACTTTACAGTTCAGATGGAATCAATTTTAAAAACGAAGACACCTTTGGGCCATTTCAAAATGGTACTTATATTTTTTATGTTCAAGATGAAAACGGATGTATCACCGAATCAGAAATTGTACTGGACAGCAAAATTGAGATGAGCATCCAAGCAACAGTGGTCGACGTATTGTGCGCTGGTGAATCAACTGGGATGGTCATCGTAAATGTAATTGGTGGAATACCTCCATACACTTATACGATCAATTCGCCAGATGGTACCTTTGATAATTTACCTGCTGGGGAGTACACCATCACAATCACAGATGAAACTGGAAACAAGTTGGAAGCCATCGTTACAATAGCAGAACCTGAGCCTTTAGAACTGACAACTATAATTAATGATAATGATCTGACCATTGGCGTAACTGGAGGTACTGGCGTCTACCAATACAGCATTGATGGCGGACAGTTTTACAGTTCGGATGATTTTTATCCAAACTTAGAAGATGGTGTTTATGATGTTGGTGTTCTTGATGAGAACGGCTGTACCGTGTTTACAGAATTTGTGATTGGCTCCACTTCTACCAATTCGATCAATTCAGATTGGGGGCTTGAAGTATTCCCTAATCCTGCGAGTGATATAATATTTATTAAGATGGACATTTCAAATCCAGAAAACTATGAATTGCAATTGATTAATTTAATGGGCCAAGAAATTATTAAATTGCCAGCCTTATTAATTTCTAACAGAATAGACGTGAGTCAAATTCCCGCTGGAAATTATTTCTTAAGAATAAGTGATGGTAAAGAAACAGGTGTTGTTAAATTAGTAAAACAATAATGCCGTAGTAATTTTATTGTGATAATTGATTGCATGAGAGAAGGTTTTAATCCCGTTTGGATTGAAACCTTTTTTTGTTGAAAGATTCTAAAAATCTGATAAACCGATAACTGATAAATTTTAAATTATAATTTTTAGTCTTTATCGGATTATCAGATTAATTTCCCAGGCGTATGCGTCCGTACAATCGCTGCCTCCGGCAGCAGTCAAGCCTCTTTAATTCAATTCACTCTCTAGATGCACCCCATTCAACTCCTCTAACATGCCATTCTTTTCAATGGGCTTTCTAAAAATCAATTCATCCTCAAAATTATCCAATACAATTTTTGAACCTTTGTCCAATCTATTGTGGAGCAATTCTTTGGAAAGCGCATTTAAAACTCGTTTCTGAATCAAACGTTTGACAGGTCTTGCACCAAATTCCGGATTATAACCTTCTTTGGCCAAATACGCTATCGCTTCTTCCGTATAGTTTAAATCTATTTCATCTTCAAGTAATCTCTTACGTAGCGCTTGCAATTGTATTCCAACGACTTTCTTGATGTGAGCCCTACTCAATGGTTCGAAGATCGCAAATTCGTCAATGCGATTTAAAAATTCTGGCCGAAGCGTACGTTTCAATAAATCCATCACTTGATCCTCTACTTTTGTAATAACACTTTTACGATTATCGTCCGTGATATTCGCAAATTCACTTCTGATCAAGTCCGAACCAAGGTTTGAAGTCATCACAATAATGGTATTTTTAAAATTGACTACTCGTCCTTTGGAGTCTGTCAACCTACCATCATCCAATACTTGCAATAAGGTATTGAACACATCAGGATGAGCCTTCTCAATCTCATCAAACAATACCACAGAATACGGCTTCCTTCTCACTGCTTCCGTCAGTTGACCACCCTCGTCAAAACCAATGTATCCAGGAGGAGCACCAACCAGTCTAGAAACAGAATGCTTTTCTTGATACTCACTCATATCAATTCTCGTCATCAAAGACTCATCATCAAAAAGTAACTCTGCGAGCGCTTTGGCCAATTCCGTCTTACCAACACCAGTCGTTCCAAGAAACAAAAAAGAGCCAATTGGTTTTTTCTTATCTCCAAGTCCAGTACGATTTCTGCGTATAGCATCCGCTACCAATTCTACTGCTACTTCTTGGCCAACCACTCTCTTGTGAATTTCATCCTCTAAGTGAATTAGTTTTTCTCTTTCCGTTTGCAACATTCTAGTCACAGGAATCCCTGTCCACTTAGCTACAATAGAAGCGATATCTTCTGCATCCACTTCCTCTTTCACAAGTTGCGAACCCTTGTTCTGCATCTCTACGATCTGCTCCTGAAAGGATTTCAATTTTGCCTCGACCTCTGGAATTTTACCATAAGTGACTTCTGCAACTTCTGAATACTTCCCTTCTCGCTCTAGCTGCTTCGCTTGAACTTTTAGCGATTCTAATTCCTGCTTAGTCTCCTGCAACCCAAGTACAATTTGCCTTTCAGATTCCCACTGCGATTTGAAAGAATTTCTTTCTTCTTCTAAGTTTGCAATGTCCAAGTTCAATTTTTTAATCTTGCTCTCATCTTTCTCACGCTTCATTGCTTCCCGCTCTATTTCTAGATGTCTGATCTTACGCTCTACATTGTCCAACTCTTCTGGGAGCGAATTCATTTCCAATCTCAATTTTGCAGAAGCTTCATCTATCAGGTCAATTGCTTTGTCCGGCAAAAAACGATCGGTTATGTATCGCTGAGATAATTGTACCGCAGCAACGATGGCCTCATCTTTTATATTGATCTTATGGTGTGTCTCATATCTCTCTTTCAATCCTCTCAAGATGGAAACTGCATCTTCTTCTCCTGGCTCGTCTACCATTACTACCTGAAATCGTCGCTCCAAAGCTTTATCCTTTTCAAAATATTTTTGGTATTCATCCAAAGTAGTCGCCCCGATCGATCTCAACTCTCCCCTTGCTAAAGCTGGTTTCAAAATATTAGCCGCGTCCATTGCTCCTTGTCCCCCACCAGCACCAACCAAAGTATGAATCTCATCAATAAATAAAATGATATCTCCTTCTGAAGCGATCACTTCATTTACTACTGCCTTCAACCGTTCTTCAAATTCTCCCTTGTATTTCGCTCCAGCGATCAAAGCACCCATATCCAAAGCATAGATCTGTTTGTTATTTAGATCATCCGGCACATCACCAGATACAATTCTATGTGCAAGTCCTTCGGCAATGGCCGTCTTTCCAACACCAGGCTGCCCAATCAAAATTGGATTGTTTTTAGTTCGTCTAGCAAGAATATGCAAGAGCCTTCTTATCTCTTCATCTCTTCCTATCACAGGATCCAACTTGCCTTCCCTTGCTTTTGTATTTAAATGGACTGCATATTTTTCCAAAGCATTGTACGTGTTCTCACTTGAGGAAGAATTTACGGTTTGCCCTTTTCTCAATTCCTTGATTGCTGTTTTTAGATCCTTTTGTTTTAGACCCAGATCTTTAAGTAATTGAGAAGCCTTGCATTTCACTTCCAATACACCAGCAAGTATGTGCTCTAAAGAAATAAACTCATCGCCCATCTTTGATGCTAGCTGTGTTGCTTTATGAAACAATGTAGCAGACTCTCTTGAAAAATACGGCTCTGCCCCAGATACTTTTGCACCTGCTTCAACGATCTTATCAATACCCTCTTCTACCTGAGCCATCGATATAGACAACTTCTTAAATAGAAAAGGCAACACGTTTTGATCAGTAAGCAAGACTCCCTTCAAGATATGTGCAGGCTCTATCATTTGCTGACCTTTATCCTGAGCAAGAAACTGAGCCTGCTGTACAGCCTCTTGGGATTTTATGGTTAAGTTATTCAAATTCATCTTTTATAATTTTTAGTTCATCTATGTATCATCAAGTGTTGTACCATTCCAATATCTCAATGATTTTAAGCCATTTTGGCAGATATTTTAGGGTTTTGCATGTCTTTTTGTCAATATTTTGATTGCAATGTAAAGAATATTAAGACACGCAGTGGAGAACCAATATTTTGTGTCTCTATATTTCCCTACATTCGCATTATGGATTTATTTACTATTATCACGATTCTTGTGGTCGTCTCTGCCGCCTTCGCATATATAAATGAGCGTTTTGTAAAACTACCATATACTATTGGTGCCATGGTCATCACTATTTTTATGAGTTTCGTATTAACGTTGATAGGTTGGCTTCATCCTTCACTGACTAATCCATTGAAGTCCTTAATAGAAGGCATAGATTTTTCGAGGGTATTACTAGAAATACTCCTGAGCTTTTTGCTTTTTGCTGGAGCCTTGCATACAAACTTTGATCAACTCAAAGTGCAACGTGGACCGATTCTAGCCTTTGCGACTTTTGGTGTTTTGCTTTCCACTTTTTTGATCGGGGGCATGATGTATTATTTACTTCCTTTGTTTGGTTTGAACATTCATTTTATCCACTGCTTATTGTTTGGCTCTTTGATCTCACCTACCGATCCGATTGCCGTTTTGGGAATTTTGAAAAAAGTAGGTGTCCCTAAAAAACTAGAGACCAAAATTGTAGGAGAATCTTTATTCAATGATGGAATCGGCGTTGTAGTTTTCCTAACCATTTTTGCCATAGCGGAAGCAGGAATAGATAATGTTACCATAGGAGAAATAGGTTTTCTTTTTGTAGAAGAAGTTTTGGGAGGAATCATACTCGGACTTGCACTAGGATACATCGCTTATATGCTAATGAAAAGTATTGATGACTACAGTACAGAAGTTCTTATCACCATTGCTATTGTCATGGGAGGATATGGCTTGGCGCAATACCTTCACTTCTCCGGACCACTTGCTGTTGTTGTTGCAGGATTAATTGTTGGCCATGATACTGTGAGAGATGGCTCCATGTCAGACATCACGGAATTATATGTTGACAAATTTTGGGAAACTTGGGATGCCTTACTCAATGGTATTCTATTTGTTTTGATTGGTTTAGAAATATTGATATTACCATTTGAAAGATCTTACATTATTTCTGGCATCGTCGCCATCCCTATCATACTTTTAGCGCGTTGGGTCGCACTTAGTATTCCTATTTATTTTTATGAAAAAAAATTAGCCTTTGTTCCTAATACTGGATTGATCATGACCTGGGGTGGTTTGAGAGGTGGTATTTCTATTGCCTTGGCTTTGACTTTGACTGGTGCTATGGACAGAGATCCGTTTTTGATCATCACCTACATCGTTGTGATTTTTAGCATCATTGTTCAAGGCATGTCTATTGGGAAGGTGGCAAATAAATTGATGGGAGATTATAAGGTGGATTCTTCGGAGGTGTCGGGACATCATTAAAACATAGAAAACGATAATATAGAAAGAAGAATTTCTTTCTCTATCTTTGCGTTTATACTCTTCCAGACCAAATAAACGTTCTACTTCTTTATTAAAAAAATAAGCGAAAAATGACAAAGACAAATGTTATTTCAATACTGATGATTGCCTTCTTATCAATAATCCTAACAAGTTGTAAGACAAGAACAACCAATTCTGCACTAAGGCATGGTGAGGTACTAAAGACCAATCTAAATTCATTCGATAAAAATCGAGAAAAACTAAGTACTAAACTGGTATCAAGTTTAGAAACTGCTGGCAATGCTTTAATGGAAGAAAATCCGGACATCCCAGAAGTGTCTAGAGATTTTGAAAAAGAGTGGAGGTCCATCATGAATCGATATGACAAATTAAAAAGTGATTTTGATAATATTGGCAAAAGCTCAAGTGCTTACTTTGAAGAGCTAAATACATTGAGTGGTAATATTAATAATGATCAACTGAGAGCGGAAGAATTGGCCAAAAACAAAGCACTTGAAGCTAAATGGCAGAAGACCTTTGTAGAGGCTGATAAGGCTATTGCTAAAGTGACTACAGTACTAGAATCAGGCAATGACTTTCATATGGTCTTAGTTGCCAGTAGTATAAGACAAAAGTTGGAACAAAACGTCGCAGACCTTAAAAACATAGCTGAACAAGCAAAACTATTATTGGGAGATTTAGAGGTGTTTTCTCAAGCAGGTAGGGAACTTGTGGAAGGAAGAGGCTAATTTCTGCAAAAACAGCATAATTCTTGAAGTAAAGACTTAATTATCAAGTACTTTAAAGCAAATAAAGTTATCATTTATTCGTTTTAATGTAACTTTGCGGACCCGTGAATCGAGGTGATCTATCACTTCACTATAATAAACTCAGAATTGTGAAAAAAGGATTTTTATTGGCTAGCATTCTATTTTGTACGACCTTTCTCTTTGCTCAAAGAGGTTGGGAAGCTGGAGTAGGTCTTGGTGTAGCTCATTACTTTGGGGACTTGAATACTGACAATGAGATCAATTCAATAGGAGCAGCTGGAACTGCTTTTGCCAGATATAATTTCAATAATAGGCTGTGTTGGAGAATGGGATTAAGCTTCGGTCAGATCTCTGGCTCAGATGCTAATTCTGAAAACAATTTTGAAAACCTCAGGAACCTTTCTTTCAAATCCGATATAGGTGAAGCTGCTGCTAGTTTAGAATTCAATTTTTTACCTTATAATCACGGTTCTAGAGATAAATTTTATACGCCTTATTTATTGGCGGGATTCAATGTATACTTGTACGATCCGGAAGCAGAGCTTGACGGCAATGTATACAAATTGAGACAACTAGGCACAGAAGGGCAATTCATAGGAGAAGAATACAACACGATTGACATGGGTTTGATCTATGGAGGTGGCATAAAACTATCTTTAAGTTTTGAATGGGCAATTCAAGTAGAACTTACATCAAGAGTCTTATTTACCGACTATCTGGATGATGTATCCACTACCTACCCGGACTATGATGACTTAGAAGGATTAAGAGGCGATATTGCTGTTGCCTTGGCAGACAGATCCGTCGATCTTTCTTCTACTCCAATCGGAGAAACCGGAAGACAACGAGGCAATAGTACTAATAATGATTTCTATGCTTTTCTTACCGTAAGTGCGGTCTATTATTTTGGTGGCATCATGTGCCCAAGTGTTACCTATTAGTAAACTTAGCTTTTGCCTGAATGATTCATCAAATTGAAATAACCTTAAAACCATTTTCTAGAGGTTTTCACCTCATTACTTCTGATCTACTATCTCAACTCAAAACCTTACCCGAAAAAGGTCTAATAAATATTTTCATTAAACATACTTCTGCTGGATTATGCATCAATGAAAATGCAGACCCATCCGTACGTATTGACTTCGAAACGGTCTTCAACAAATTATCTCCTGAAAAGGATCCAGATCTAACGCATATTATGGAAGGATCTGACGATATGCCTGCCCATATAAAATCCGTGCTTGTCGGATCCTCCGTAACCATCCCAATCTCGTCTAGCAAATTAAACTTAGGAACCTGGCAAGGAATTTATTTATGCGAATTCAGGAATAATGGTGGTTCTAGAAAACTTGTAGTCACCATTTACAGTTAAATTACATTATGGATCTAGTTTTAGAAGGGTTGAAGCTTGGCTGTCTCCTTGCGATCTTAGTGGGGCCAATCTTTTTTACACTAATACAAACGGGGGTGGAACAAGGTTTTAGAGCTGGAATCAGTGTTGGTACTGGTATTTGGATGTCTGATTCTTTATTCATTGCATTCGTTTATTTCGGTGTAAGCTATGCCCTTCAGATCAATGGGAATGCATCTTTTACGTTATGGTCAGGACTTCTTGGCGCTATAATTTTAATCACCTTTGGCATTGGTACATTTATTTCAAAAGCTCCATTTTTTAATGCCGAAAATAAAACCCAAAGATACAACTCCTACTTCTCTCTCTGGCTTAAAGGCTTTCTCATCAATTCCTTAAATCCATTCACGGTATTCTTTTGGTTCTCCGTAATGACCTCCATGGTCATTGAAAATTCCCTTGGAATGAAAGACGCCATGATCTTCTTTGGAAGCATCATGTTCGTGATTATCACTACTGACACTCTAAAGGTTGTTCTTTCAAAAAAGATCCGGGCTTTTCTAAAGCCTATCCACGTTCTTTGGATAAGGAGAATTACCGGAATTTTGTTGGTGCTTTTTGGGATTGGTTTGGCAGTGAGGGTAATGGTGCTTTAAAATTGCTAATGGCTTTTGGCCATTTACTATTGGTTTAAAAAAAGAATCCAACAAACAAATTTTGTATAAAAAAGGACGCGATAAATCATCTTATCTGCTGAAGCCTTGGCATAAGTAGGCGCCCTTACATTATTTCTATAATTCGATTAACCTACTATCTTACCGGTCTTGCTTTGCAAAAACCTGTTTTAGCAGATCGGTTGTTCTTTGTGAAACATCCGATCTAATTCCCTTTTCTTTTTGAGCAACCATTCCAAACATCCCTTGCAAGGCTTCATTGGTTACGTAGTCTGTTAGATCAGGATTTACTTTTTCTACAAAAGGAATCTTATTATATTTTGAAACTACATCATTCCAATATTTAGTAGCTTTCACTCTATCTAAAGAGGTTTTAATTTTTGGGCTAAATGCTGTATACAATGGCCTAGTTGTTGTCCTCTCTAAATAGGATGTTGCTGCAGTATTATTTCCCATTAAAATATCCATAGCATCAGTGATACTCATATTCTTTATGGCATTGATGAAAATAGGTTTGGCAGACTTTGCCGCATCTTCTGCGCCTCTATTTAACAGCTTCACCATCTCTGCTTCTACATTGGAAAATCCTGGGACACCTTGCAATTTATCTGTCACTTTTCTCACCTCTGCCGGCAATAGAATTTTGTATGGGCTATTCAAAAATCCATTTACTTTTGAAAGATTAGCAGCTCCTTCTCCTACTCCTAACTCTAGAGCTTGCTTAAGGCCGTTTCCTATATCCATATTAGTTAATCCACCTTCAGATAGTGTTGATTCTAATATGCTCCCTAAAGTTGCTGAATCACAGGACATCAGAAATGCCAACATGGCTAATGACAATATTTTCTTCATGATTGAATTTTTTATGTTTAATATATTTAGAACGCACAATTTGTGCCTATTTACTGTTAAGAGTCGGTTAAAGCTGCCTTACGCAATAGTTAATCTATAATTATCTCAGCTGGACCTTAAGATTTGTTAGCAAATTCTGAAAAACAAGTCTCACACAGGCAACCTTCATAGTTTTCTCTCAATGAAGCCAAAGTGGAATCAGCTATTTTGTAATTTTTACACCAACAAGATTCACTGTTGTAACAAACATTATTCTTCTTACACTTGGGGCACTTTCTGTTAAATACTTCTCTAAATTCAAATTTACTTTCTTTTACTGACGATCCTAGTGGCGGATTCAATTTATGTATCGAGATGTGTAAAGCATGCATTTTACCAAACTTGCATTTTATCGCTTCAGAAATTTTGAAAGCAACTTTCTCTATCAACTTGACCGGCTCTCCCATGACCTCCTGGGTTATGGCGTAAATTGATTCATAATTTATAGTCTCTTCAAGCTCATCCGAACTAGAAGATCTCAAATCTGCTTCGATTTCTACATCAACCAAATAGTCTCCACCAAGTATTCGTTCTTCTTTATAGAAACCGTGGTAGGCATAAAATTCCATTCCTATCAAAGAGATCTTATTCATTAAAATTGTTTTAGTCTGCCGGGATTATCTTTAAGAAAGGAACCCCAGGATTTCCCCTTGATGTTTGCCAAAGGAGAAGTACTTTGATAATAATGACACACTGCTGCACCAAGTGCATCAGTCGCATCATTGTATTTGCCTTCTAATGAAATTCCTAAAATACTTCCTAGCATCGCAGCTACTTGTTCTTTAGAAGCATTACCATTTCCTGTCACGGATTGTTTGATTTTTTTTGGAGCATATTCTGAAACTTCAAGTCCCAAGTTCATTCCAGCTACAATTGCTGATCCTTGGGCCCGTCCAAGTTTCAACATGGCCTGCACATTCTTTCCAAAGAAAGGCGCCTCTACTGCCATGGATCTAGGATTGTAAGTTTTGATCTCCGACTGGACCTGCTCGTAGATCTGAAGTAGTTTTTCCTGATGAGTTTCGTACTTTTTTAAGTTGATAACCCCAGAGTCTATCAATCTCAATTTTTTATTTATAACTTCTATGATTCCATATCCACACATTTGTGTTCCTGGATCTACGCCTATAATCTTGTATGGGATGGATGATTTCATATTTTTGATTGGTCTATGATCTTTAGTCGATAGTCTATGGTCGCAATTGACCAAAGACTATCGACCATAGACTAACGACTAAATTAAGCCACACCCATCTCTTCTCTGATCTTATTCAGAGCAGAACCTGACTTCACCCATTCTATCTGTGCTTGATTATAAGTATGATTTACATTGAATGTATCTTCCGTTCCATCCGCGTGCTTTAGTTGAATCTTCAATGGTTTTCCTGGTGCCATCTCTTCGAAATCTAAGATAGTCACAAAGTCATCCTGTCTAACCTTATCGTAGTCAGCTGCATCTGCAAACGTTAAAGCCAACATCCCTTGCTTCTTCAGATTTGTTTCGTGAATTCTAGCAAATGACTTTACGATAACTGCATGTACCCCTAGATACCTAGGTTCCATTGCTGCATGCTCTCTAGAAGAACCTTCTCCTAAGTTCTCTTCTCCAAACACAACAGTACCAATACCCTTTGCCTGATATGCTTTTGCAGATTCAGGAACTGCAATATATTCACCACTCAAATAATTAATCACTGAATTAGCTTTATCATTAAAGTAGTTAATTGCACCTGTATAGCAGTTTTCAGAAATATTCTGAAGATGCCCTCTATAAACCAACCATGGTCCAGCCATAGAAATATGATCAGTTGTACACTTACCTTTTACTTTGATTAGGATTCTCATATCCGTCAAGTCAACTTGAGTGATAGGAATAAATGGAGTCAATAATTGTAGTCTATCAGAAGTTGGAGAGACTTTGACCTCAACACTACTACCATTCTCCGCAGGAGCATTATAACCTCTATCTTTTACATCAAAACCATTAGGTGGTAACTCAAAACCTGTAGGCTCTTCAAATTTTATTTGCTCACCTTTGTCATTTGTCAAAGTATCAGTCATCGGATTGAAATCAAGTCTTCCGGCTATTGCAATAGCAGCAACTATTTCAGGTGAGGACACAAAAGCATGTGTACTTGGATTACCGTCGGCTCTCTTAGAGAAATTTCTGTTGAATGAATGAATAATACTATTCTTAGGTGCATTCATTGGATCCTTATACCTAGCCCACTGTCCAATACAAGGCCCACAAGCATTGGTAAAGATCTTTGCATTTAAATCTTCAAAAATTTTCAGGATCCCATCACGTTCTGTCGTAAACCTCACTTGCTCACTACCTGGATTAATACCAAATTCTGCTTTAGTTGTCAAACCTTTATCTACTGCTTGCTTTGCTATAGAAGCCGCTCTTGATAAATCTTCGTAAGAAGAATTTGTGCAAGAACCAATAAGTCCCCATTCAACATCTAGCGGCCAATCATTCTCTGTAGCTTTGTTAGTCATCTCCTTTCCTACATTTGTGGATAAATCTGGAGTGAAAGGACCATTGATCAACGGCTGTAGTTCCGAAAGATTTATTTCAATCACTTTATCAAAATACTTTTCAGGCTCTTCATAACATTCCGCATCACCAGTCAAATGCTCTCTTACATTCTTGGCTGCATCAGCTATGTCTGCTCTATCAGTTGCTCTTAGGTATCTGTCCATACTGTCGTCATATCCAAATGTGGAAGTTGTTGCGCCTATTTCAGCACCCATATTGCAGATCGTTCCTTTTCCAGTACAGGACATACTCAATGCACCCTCACCAAAGTATTCTACTATTGCTCCTGTTCCGCCTTTTACTGTTAGAATATCAGCAACCTTAAGAATGACATCTTTAGGGGATGACCATCCAGACAATTTTCCAGTCAACTTTACACCAATCAACTTAGGGTTCTTAAGTTCCCAAGCCATCCCTGCCATAACATCTACAGCATCAGCGCCACCTACACCAATAGCTACCATGCCTAGACCACCTGCGTTTACAGTATGACTATCTGTACCGATCATCATTCCTCCCGGGAATGCATAGTTCTCTAATACAACTTGATGTATTATTCCCGCCCCTGGCTTCCAGAACCCTATTCCATACTTATCAGAGACTGACTCTAAAAAGTTAAAAACCTCGTTACTTGTATTGAGAGCATGCTGAAGATCTTCATCAGCTCCTATTTTTGCTTGAATGAGGTGGTCGCAGTGAACCGTTGATGGTACAGCAACAGTATCTTTGCCAGCCATCATAAATTGCAACAGCGCCATTTGAGCCGTCGCATCTTGCATGGCTACTCTGTCCGGATTAAAAAATACATAATCTTTTCCTCTTTCATATTTCTTCAATGGTGAATCAGGGTGCAGGTGTGTATACAATATTTTTTCACTCAATGTTAGTGGTTTACCCATTGTATTTCTCACCTTTTCCAGTTTGCCTGGAAGTGATTCATAATAAGCCTTAATCATTTCTATATCGAATGCCATAATTATAGGTTTTGCAATTTATTAACAGTGACCAAAAGTACAATTTTTAACCATTTTCTTATAATAATACCTTGTTGATGAATTAAAGTTTTAGCAAAGAGGACATTCTTTACAATCGTTTATGAAATCTTCAAGATTTTTGCCTGAAATTTGCAACTAATTCATTAAAAAACGTCTTTATAATAAAGGATTCTTTTATGCATACCGTATAAGTCGCAATAAGTCTATATTTGAGTCAGTTATATCCACAATATTAATAAACGACCATGATCTTTAAATATTCATCAACCCTAGCATTAAAAGCAAGCATTTGCTTCATATTTTGTCTATGCCTTTCTAGTGGTTTGTGGGCTCAGGAATCCAAATTAGCGCAACAATATTATAGCAATGGAGAGTATGAAAAGTCTGCAGCGCTATACAAGAAACTTTCTGACAAGAACAAAAACAATGACTTCTACTTCGGTAGATTTGTCGAATCATTACTCAATCTGGAAGATTATTCCAATGCGGAAGAGGCTATCAAAAAACAAATAAAGTCACAACCCAAAAAAGTTCAGCTTTATGTTACTTATGGCAAATTGTTCGAAAGCCAGTTCATGGACGATAAGGCAAAAGAGCAATATGAAAAAGCAATCAAAAAACTTCCTGCAGATAGATTCATAATTTCAAAATTGGCTAACGCTTTTATTAGATTGACGAAATATCAGGAGGCTATGCAGACTTATGAAAAAGGAGCAGAGCTTTTGAAAGATGAAAACATTTTTGCTTATGATCTTGGTGATCTATACAGAAGAAAAGGAGATAATCCCCTCATGATCAAATACTATCTAAAAAGTATCGAAAACAACCCAAGCAAATTGCCTAACCTGAAAACCATGATGCAAAGGTATCTTGTTTCAGAGGAAGATTATGATGAATTGCAAACACAACTTTACGATAGAATCCAAGAAGACGACTCTGTTGTTGAATATCCAGAATTACTAACATGGCTTTTCATTCAAAGAAAGGATTATAAAAACGCTCTTCGTCAAGTGAAGGCCCTAGATGCAAGATTAAATGAAAATGGAAATAGAATTTTCAACCTTGCAAATATAGCAGCCAATGCAAAAGATTATGATTCTGCCATCCAAGCTTATGACTATTTGGTAGAATCCAAAGGAGAAAGATCCACTTATTATATAGATTCAAAAAGAGAATCTCTTACTTGCAAAAGAAAACAACTTGTTGCTGGCTTTGATTACACAGAAGAAGATCTCAGAGCTTTAGAATTACAATATCAAGGATTTTTAGAGGAGTTTGGAAAAACAAAATCCACGGCTAGCATCATTGTAGAATTGGCAGATCTTGAAGCTTTTTATTTAAATGACCTAGATAAAGCAATTAGTCTACTAAAAGAGCTAATAGAATATCCAGGAATTAATAAAGGAACTTTAGCTCGAGCTAAAATAAGCCTTGCCGACTTCTACCTCATGAAAGGTGAAAGATGGGAAGCAACTTTACTATACAGTCAAGTAGATAAAGATTTTAAAGATGATCAATTGGGCCACGAAGCCAGATTTAGAAATGCAAAGTTGTCTTATTACATGAGTGACTTTCAATGGGCACAAGCGCAATTCAATGTCTTGAAAGCCTCAACTTCTAAACTAATTTCTAATGATGCTATAGATCTTTCGGTATTCATCACAGACAATTTAGGTTTAGATACCACAACCGCCTCTATTCAACTTTATGCGGAAGCGGATCTGTTAACTTTCCAAAATAGATTTGATGAAGCCTTTCTAAAACTAGATACTTTAAGAAGAGACTATGCCGACCATGCCTTGGTTGATGATGTGCTTTACGCTGAAGCGAAAATCTATACCAAGCTTCGAGACTACGTAAAGGCAGAAGAAAAATACAATCGTATCATTAGAGATCACAAAGAAGAAATCCGTGCTGACAATGCCATGTTTGAATTGGCAGAGCTATACGAAAATCAGCTCAACGATTTGGAAAAAGCCAAAGCCCTTTACGAGCAATTATTCATTGAAATGAGTGGGTCCACTTATGCTGTTGAAGCAAGAAAACGGTATAGACGGTTGAGAGGGGATGAGATTTAGTTAGTAGTCGAAAGTTTTTAGTCGGTAGTCTATAGTATAGATATGTTTTACTCTAAGATACTCTTTCAAACAAAGACAAATGTAGCGCTGTGACTCGCAGTGTGCCGTTGTGACCCGTTGTGAAACTTAGGTTCGCTAATGGTGGTTCGTTCATCCCTTCGACTCATTCTTCGCTCAGGGTAGGCTCTTCATCGTCATTCATCTTTGGTCATTATACTCCCAAAGAAATACAAGACTTCTAGGTTTATAATACTTACTCTTAACCTTAATTTTTTTTCCATGAACAAATATTCCGCGCTCTTTAGTTTCTGGATTAGTAAAAAGTGAAGAAACCTTTGTTTTATTGTTTTCCTGAGAAATATATGAATTAAGTTCCTCAATGCTAACACCCAAATCTTGCAATATGGGTATGGGGTCATTTTCAAATAAGTTGGTACCTCGTTTTAAAAGATAGTCGATTAAAGTATCATTGGATATAGTATTTAGATAATCAATAACTAAAGCTTCGTACAAGTGATCTTCATTCAAATTAAAGTAATTGAATTCCATTTTAACTCCAAAAGTTCTTTCTTTCAAACTAGGGAGATAAGAAATCAAATTAAAATTCATCATTATTGAAGAAATATCTCCAACAAATAAAATTTCATAAACATATTCATCACCCTCCTTTAAAGCACCTTCAAAAAGTTTAAATGATTTATTAATTGAAAATGTGTCCTGAGAAGATTCTAAAAGAAGCTGGTACAAATGGTAACTTGTTTTTTGCTGCTTTGAAAGTCCACAGGAACAAATGGATAAAGTCAAAAATAAAAGAAATTGAAGCGAATTAATTCTCATGGATGTATTTTAAATCAGGTATTTACAGGCTTTTTGTCCATTTTCAAAAAAAGAAGTAAGCTCCTTTTCATAATTGAAATAACAAAATGTGAAAGTGTTGTCTGGCAACAATGTAGTACTACCTAAATCTAGTTTATCATAACAAATAACCTGATCTCCTTTAAATCGAAGTTTGAACCCTTCTACAGACGAAGCAGCCTTATTACTTAGATAAAGATAACAAAGAAAAAAAAGAAAAGCCTTTATACCTACATTGTCGATACAAATTGGAAACATCAACTTCGAATGTGGTGTTAAAGTAAGGGTCGGCGTAGGTTTTAAATAAGTTAAAAATATCTTTGCGCTTCCAAGTTGCTAGATCAATTTGTTTATACATTTTATTTGAGTTATTAGGCAATAATAAAAACTTCTTATGATCATTTACAATGTTACCGTAACCGTCGACAAAGATATACAACAAGAATGGTTGAGATGGATGAAAGGAGTTCATATTCCAGATGTGATGAAAACAAAACTTTTTGTAGAAAACAAGATGTGCAAGGTATTGGATGACAATCCAACAGGGACCTCTTTTGCAATACAATATACCGCTAAGAGTCTTGATGATATAATTGATTATCAAAATAATTTTTCAAAAGCTTTACAAGCAGATCACACAAAAAGGTACCAAGGCAAATTTGCTGCTTTCAGGACCTTATTAGAAATCGTTTAATGAAAAATACTCGTGGTATTATTCTTTTGTTCATTGCCAATAGTATCTCAACTATTGCGCAAGGCATTAGTATGATTGCCATACCATGGTATTTTGTGCAACAGGAAATGTTTCCGACCTATACTAAGTTTTTCATCTTCGCGAATATTGTAGTCTTATTCTGGGTGCCTTATTGTGGTGTTATCATTGATAAATACAATAGAAAAAAAATATTTCTTGTAGCCAATTTAATATCAGCAATTATCTTAATCTCGGTAGCAGGATATGGGTTAGCAAACGATGGTTTGCCTTGGATCTATGTCGCTTGTATTTTTGGGATGACCTTCATGAATTACAACATTCATTACCCCAACCTATATGCCTTTGTACAAGAGATCACGGAACCTGATCAATACGGCAAGATCACTTCTTATCTAGAGATTCAAGGTCAATTGAGTTCTGTGCTGGCTGGAGCTGGCGCAGCAATTCTTTTGGAAGGTATTGAAAAGGGACCGCAAGAAGTTTTAGGCCTAAACATCAATATTCCTTTCACTGTTCCGGCTTGGAATATAGAAGACATTTTTCTAATGGATGGGCTAACCTATATAGTTTCTTTTGTGATCATTTCATTTATAAGTTATCAATCGCTAAAAGGGGGCAAAGTAGAAAGTGGAAGTATCCTTACACGTTTAAAAAGTGGCATTGCTTATTTTAAAAAATATCCAGAAGTATTCATTTTTGGAGTAGCCTCCTATTGTGTTTTTGTAGTTGTGATCTTGGAAGGTTTTTTATTAGGTGCAAAATACGTCGCTGCTCATTTGGAAGGAGGTGGAGACATGTATGCGATCAGTGATATTTTCTATTCTATAGGTGCTTTTGTTGCGGGCATAGCTATCAATACCATCTTTAGAAGAATCAAGGCCCCAACCGCTTTAATAATACTAACACTCATGACAGCCGCATTAATTTTTACATTATATGCTACAAAGCAAGCCATTTTTTTGTATTCAATGCTATTCATTCTCGGCTTGACAAATGCGGGAGGGAGAATCATAAGAACTACCTTTTTGTTCAAAAAAATTCCCAATCATGTTTTTGGCAGGGCTGCCTCTTTGTTTAATATGACTAACGTAATATTTAGAATATTTTTTGTCAGCATCTTTAGTTTGGCTTACTTTGATAAAGGAAACAATATCATTTATACCTTCCTAATTTTATCCATTTTTCTGCTTTTGGCTGCAATAGTATTGATTACTAACAAAAGTGCCATAATCAATAGCAAATCCGTATCGTAAATTCTATATAATTGCTTACTTTTGCCTTACTAAATATTTAGCGAAAATTCGCTAGCCTAATACTAATTATCATGGATTTTCAATTAAATGAAGAACAATTAGCTGTCAAAGAAGCAGCGAGAGATTTTGCTCAACAGGAGCTTAAACCTGGTGTTATTGAGAGGGACAATAAGATGATCTTTCCAACGGAGCAAATAAAAAAAATGGGAGAACTAGGGTTCCTAGGAATGATGGTTTCTCCACAGTATGGTGGTGGTGGTATGGACACCATGTCCTACGTACTTGCCATGGAAGAAATTTCAAAAGTCGATAATTCATGCTCAGTTATCATGTCTGTCAATAACTCTTTGGTATGCTGGGGTATTGAAAAGTTTGGGACCGAAGAACAAAAACAAAAATACCTCCCAAAACTTACTTCTGGAGAATGGATCGGTTCTTTTTGCCTATCAGAACCAGAAGCAGGTTCAGATGCAACGAGCCAAAAAACAACAGCAGTCGATATGGGCGACCACTATCTACTGAATGGAACAAAAAACTGGATTACAAACGGAACATCTTCCTCTGTTCACCTTGTAATTGCGCAATCACATCCAGAAAAAGAACATAAAGGAATCAATGTATTAATAGTTGAAGCTGACTCCGAAGGAGTTGCGCTTGGAGCAAAAGAAGATAAACTAGGCATAAGGTCGTCAGACACTTGTTCCATCATGTATAACAATGTTAAAGTACCCAAAGAGAACAGGATTGGTGATGATGGCTTTGGGTTCAAATTTGCAATGAAAGTTTTATCTGGAGGAAGAATCGGGATAGCCGCTCAAGCACTTGGGATAGCCGCAGGTGCTTATGAATTGTCTCTGGCTTATTCACACGAAAGAAGTGCATTTGGAAAACCAATAAATAGACATCAAGCCATTGCCTTCAAAATAGCAGATATGGCGACTGACATAGAAGCAGCGAGATTATTAGTATACCGTTCTGCTTGGATGAAGGATCAGGGTATGAACTTTGACTTAGCAAGTTCAATGGCAAAATTAGCAGCCTCAGATGCTGCTATGAAGCACTCTGTCGAAGCTGTTCAAATTCATGGTGGATATGGTTTTGTAAAAGAATATCACGTTGAGCGATTAATGAGAGATGCAAAAATCACTCAGATCTATGAGGGCACCTCAGAAATACAAAAGATCGTTATTTCTCGATCAGTAATGAAGGGAGAAATACAAGTACAACTAAGTGGGAATATGGTACAAAAAGTGTAATCTGTTAAGAGTAAAGATTAAACTTTACTTTTTAAACGTTTTAATCTTACTATATCAATTACATTTTATCCAATGAAAGGAGCTTTAAAAATTGGTGTTATTGCGAAAATTCCGATTTACTTGCATTGGAGTTTCTCGCTTATCCTACTCTCCATTATATATGTGGGCTACAGTTCCAACCAAGACGTCAAAGGCTACTTCTTTTTAGGCCTCTTTTTCTTGATTATGTTCACTCTAGTAGTTATGCATGAATTTGGCCATTCTTTAACAGCTAGAAGGTTTGGTGTTAAAACACGAGACATCATTTTATCACCAATTGGAGGCATTGCACGGCTTGAAGAAATCCCTAAAAAACCATGGCATGAATTTTTGGTAGCCGTCGCAGGACCAGCTGTCAATATCGTAATTGCCTTGATAAGTTTTTCCGTGTTATTCTTATTTGACAAAAGCATTTTCCCACCTGCTGAAAACGAAATAGATTTGATAAGTAAGCCAGAGAATATTCTTCCAATGCTTTTTTGGATGAATATTATTTTAGGGGTTTTCAATATGATTCCGGCATTTCCAATGGATGGAGGTCGAGTTTTAAGAGCCTTATTATCCATTCGAATGGGTAGGGTCAAGGCTACAAAAATAGCAAGCATTGTAGGCCAGCTATTTGCAGTCGGTTTTATTGTTTATGGAATTTATGCGGTTCATTATGTATTGCCTTTTATTGGTGTATTTATTTTTTTAATGGCTAGAGCCGAATATAAGAACGTCAGAACAGAATCCATCATTGATAAAGCTACTGCAAAAGACCTCCTAAAAGACACCTTCACAACTTTAGCGCCTTCCGATAAAATATCAAGAGCAATAAGCCTTAGAGAAAAAGGTGAAAAGAGTTTTTTGATCATGCATAATGAAGAACCAATCGCGGTACTGCATGAATTATTTTTGGTTGAAGCCATAGAGCAAAATGATACTGATGCCGATGTACTTGACTACAAAAGTATGAATTTTGAAAAAATTACTTTAGATCAGAAATTAAAACCTTTGATCAAAGCTTTTCAAAACAATGGGTATAGTATTGTTCCGGTTTATGACAATGACAAATTAGTTGGGACATTGGATATCGAAGCCATAAACAATTTTATCAAAGAGCAAACAAAATCTAGATTCCGAGCTTAGCCCGCACGAGAGCAGAGACATCCACAGATTCGTCTACATAAAGTAGCGCATTAAAAACAGAAGTGTCAAAAATCATTGTATAGCCATTTTCTTTTCCAACTTCTTGAATAGCATCATTAACTTTATCTAAGATTGGCTTTAGTAGCTCAATTCTTTTATCTCTTATTTTTTGATCATTCTCTCTTTCAAGTTTTACTATTTCTTCTTGCATTGCTTTCAGCTTAGCTTCCTCTTCCTGTTGCATTTTTGGACTTAGTGTCCCTTCTTGAACCAACTTATTTAACTTGTTGTAAGCAGTCTCAAAAGATTCCATCTTGACTGTGAAAGCGGCAATTAACTCATTTTGATACTTTTCTAAAACTCCATCTGAATTTGCAACATCAGGATAAATCTCAATAATATTGCCTGAATTTAAATGTCCATATTTCTGTGCTAGCGCATTAAAGCTAAATAGCAAAAAAGATATTAATATAAGCTGTTTTAGAAGCGCGTGGATCATAATTTATTGTTTTGAAGACCTAAAGTTACAAGCAAAACGCTGAATTAAAGCATAATATTGAGTGATAATTCTAACAAATATTCAGCAGCGAAAATATGTCTTAGATCGTTTAGAAGGTATCCAAAAGGTGATAATTATAAGGTTTTTCACAATATTCTCTTTGTTCATTGGGTTTTCTAATGGATGATAACTTTTAGCTATATTTAGTACCATTTACAAGTTGTTATTGACTAGTAAATTGTATAAATTACTAAACCTGACATAATGAATATCGCAATAGATTTGAAAAACCAGGAAAAAGACTTGATAAATGCCTGTATTGCTAAAGAGCGATGGGCACAGAAAGTACTCTACGAAGAGAACTATGGCAAGTTAATGGGTGTTTGTTTGCGTTATTCCAACAATAAGGACGATGCTTTAGACATCTTACATGAAGGATTTATTAAGATATTTAAGAATATCGATAAATATAAACCTGGTACTTCAATTATTGCTTGGATGAGAAGAATAATGGTCAATACTGCTATTGATTACTATAGAAAAATGGTCAGAAGAAGAACGGAAGATATTGATACAGCTTATGATGTAAAATCAGAGGAAGCTGATGCCATTAGCAAGGTTAGTGAGAAAGAAATACTAAAAGCAGTTCAAACTTTATCACCAGCATATAGGGTTGTTTTCAACCTTTACGTGATCGAAGGATTTTCCCATAAAGAAGTTGCCGATAAATTAAATATTACCGAGAGTACCTCTAGATCAAATCTAGTCAAAGCTCGTATGAAGTTAAAAGCAATATTAAAATCGAGATATAGCAACCATGGATAATGAATACCTAGATAAGGTAATAAAAGCATCTTTAGAACAGTATGACGCAGGCAACGCCGGCGATAGCTGGGCTGTGTTGCAAGATAAAATGGATCTCGCTCCTGACGCATCTTTCGATGAAATAATAAAAAATAAATTAAATAATCTTGATAATGTCTACGATGCTACTACTTGGGCAACCTTAGCAGCAGCCTTAGATCAAGTAGGTTCTCTTACAAGTATCGATGACCTCATAGACTCAAAAACAAAAACCGCTCTAGAAGATCTTGACCCAAGTTATGATTCTTCTACTTGGGAGATGTTAGAAAATAAGATCCAACTTGAAGAGGATCTTTCAAATATTGAAATACCTGAGGAGGTAGACCTGGCTGCTTATGGTTCTCTTGAAAATCTTAGCGTACCCTATGATGAAAATAATTGGGAGCAGTTTCAAGAGAAGCTTGATAAAGAATTTGTATTACCGTATATGTTATTATTTAAATACAAATTTGCTGAAGTAGCTTTACTCTTATTATTCCTATTAGGAGTTACCCAATTCCTTCCTTTAAAGAAAGCTAATAAGATATTTGGCAAAGCAGATAAACATATTGCCTCGACAGACCATCAAACCTCAAAAATAGAATTAAAGGAAGACACGAAGCAGCTTAGTGAACTTACCATGGCTGGTGCTCTTGTAAATGATAATTCTCAAAATAAAAATAACCAACTATCTAATAAAAACATTGATATTAATTATAATAAGAAAAATTCTAATTCAGTTGAGCTGGCTAATATCATTAGCTACACATCAGAAACTACCCCTAATTCAGGAGGCTACCAGATCAATAGATCATTGTCTAACATTTCTAAGAGAAATGAAACTGATTTAGATTTATTAAATGTAAATGCTAAGGATCTTCTCACCATTACTTCAAAACAAGCATCGAGTCTTCTTAATGAAACAGAAAAATCTGAGAACATCCATGAAAACCTTAAGGCACAAATCGAAGATGTGGCAGCATCCAATGAAGATGAAGCTAGACCAAGTATATTACAACTAGCCTCTCTTGAGACATTACCAAATTATACAAGTGATATTATTCCTGATTGCATCATCTGTAAAAATCCGATCTCTTTAGTAAGATGGAGGCTATCTGCTATGATAAATGCTGACTACAATTATATCATGACACCTTATGATAATGTATTGTCAGTTAGGTCATATCAACATGCTGCTTTTGGTTATGGAGCTGGCTTGGCAACTAGTTTGGGATTAGGTAGATGGGATATTGAATTTGGTGCAAATTATGTGTCTAGAAAATATACTCCAAAACCAATCTCAGAAAAGGTAGGAAATATCTTAGATGGCTATTTAAATTTTGAATTAGATAAGATTGAATTGAACCTACTGAATATTCCTTTGCATATCAGATACTATTTTAAAACTGAAAAGAAAACAAAAATCTTTGTTTCAGGAGGTGCGTCTTTGAACATAGCAATGCAAGCAAACTATTTTAAGAAAGCGGAGTTTGCAAGTAGGGCTAGAACTCCTAATTTAAGTAAAGCAGATCAACTACTAGAAGAAACATTGATCAATACTCAAAAGATCTATTCTTTAGGCTTTCTTGATGGTGGATCATTTTTAGAAAATCGATATTTTACTACTGACTTAGGACTTGGGTTTGAGCGAAAAATATCTCATCGTTACAGTATATTTGGTCAAGCCAATTATCAACATTTTCTCGCTCCAGGAATTGGTCCGAATAAAGACAGATTCAATACTGTAAGCTTTTCTGCAGGAGCTAGAGCTCTGTTTAGATAAACCATTTCACTTTGTTAACTTCCTTTTCTAACTTAATCCATTATAGGTTGTTATATCATAAAATGTAATATGAAGATATTGAAGGTTACCCTTATGCTAGTTACACTCCTTATTCTTCACAGTTGTGGGATTGCTAGAGTAAAGAAAGTAAAATCTGACTCTAAACCAATAAATCATGATGCTTGGGACATGCTCTTAAAAAAGCATGTAACTGAAGAAGGCATCGTGGATTACAAAGGGTTCATGGGAGATAAAAATGAGTTTGACGCATATCTTAAAACCCTAAGTGAAAATCATCCCAATGATAAAAATTGGTCCGACCTCGAAAAATTTGCCTATTGGATAAATGCTTATAATGCTTTTACCGTTAAATTAATTCTTGACAATTATCCCATAGCTAGTATAAAAGATATTAAAAATGGAATACCTTTCGTCAGTACAGTATGGGATATCAAATTCATAAAGATTGAAAATGAAACTTATTGCTTAAATAATCTTGAACACGGTATATTAAGAAAGCAATATGATAATCCTAGGATTCATTTTGCTGTCAATTGTGCCTCTTATTCTTGCCCTCGTCTCAGAGCAGAAGCATATAGAGCTGATCGTCTTGAAGAGCAATTGGAAGATCAAGCCAAATATTTCATCAATAATCCGAAAAAGAATATCATCACCGAGAATGAAATTAAATTATCCAAATTGTTTACATGGTATGAAGGAGACTTCAAGGAAGACGGAAAAGAAGTCGTTGATTTCGTCAACAAATATGCTAATAACCCTATAAAGTTGGATGCTAAAATAGATTATTTAGACTATCTATGGACCCTAAATGAGTAGTATGGAATTTTTTTTGCTATTATTCCTTAAATTGTATTCTTTTAATATTGATTCAAATAAACTAATATGAGAACTTTTATATTATTCATTTCTTTAATAACAATCCTTACGTTGAGTTTTAGTTGTCAATCAGAACCTAAACCTGAAATCGTTGATATTCCTTCTAAAGAAATTGAAGAGCCAAAGAAAGAAAAGATTAAGATTATTCGTGAGCCAATTGAAATATTCCCTTCTACTGAAAAAGATTACCCAGAAGACCTCCTTGCTCTAGGATTTCCAATTCATCCAAAGGTGGCAATTCATAATGTAGGTAGCACAAGAATAATGGAAGAAGGACTTTTGATGCAACTGAATACTTATGAAACAGAAGAGGATATAGCTTCATATTACAGGAAAGAAATGATAGACTTAGGATGGACAGAGAGTAAATTGAATGTTTTTAAAGGTGCAAATACTGCCTTGAAATTTGATAAGGATGGATTGACTTGTAAGCTTATAATAATTGATGAAGCTGACCAGAACTACAGAAAAATGGCTGTTAATGTAACAAAGATGTTGGACCTATCTAAATTTCAATAATTTTTGATCTAATTTGTTTCGCAAGTCTTGTAAATTCTTCTTTTTGTAAACTTTGTTTTGGTTTCTCAAAATTCATATCATTTAATGAATTAATAGGAATCAGATGTATGTGCGCATGAGGGACTTCTAATCCAATAATTGTAACTCCAATTCTACTGCACGGTATTACAGCTTTAATTCCCTCTGCGACTTTCTTTGAAAAGATCATCATTCTACCTAATTCATCATCTTCAACATCAAAAATGTAATCAACCTCCTTTTTGGGAATTACAAGAGTATGTCCAATGGCAACAGGATTTATGTCAAAGAAAGCAAGGAATTCATCTGACTCTGCGATTTTATAGGAAGGTATTTCACCTTCGATGATTTTAGAAAAGATAGAGGACATAACTAGGAGGTTATTTCAAGAATTTCGAATTCTAACATTCCTCTAGGTGTTTCAACCTCAGCAATTTCTCCAACTTTTTTTCCTAGAAGTCCTTGACCTACAGGAGAATCAGAAGATATTTTTTTCTCTTTAAGATTAGATTCTGCTTCTGGAACGATCATATAGGACAGCTCTTTATTTGATTTAAGATTTTTTAGTTTGACTTTTGTTAGAAGTGTTACTTGTGAAGTATCAATGTTAGAGGTATCGAGAAGTTTGACATTCGAAAGTTTCGTGTCTAGTTGTGAAATTTTCATTTCCAACATGCCTTGCTCGTCTTTTGCAGCTTTATACTCAGCATTTTCAGATAGATCTCCTTTCTCTCTAGCTTCAGCAATCGCAGCTGCAATTTCTCTTCTTTTGTTGGTTTTTAAGTCGTCAAGCTCTGCTTTTAGCTTTTCGTACCCTTCTTTTGTGAGGTATAAGAATTTTGCCATGATCAATGTTTTATACGTTTAAAATAATCAACAAGCAAAAAATTAAGAAGTTGATTAAAATATAAAGAACGTTTCCTCTATCGCGAGGAAACGTTCTAATCAAAGTTAACACTTTTTTTATTTGTTTCTATTCTATAGCCTAAATTTCAGCCTATTAGAAGTTCATTCTAATTGCCATACTATGAGATCCATTCCAAGGATTAGATGCTCTATAAGCATAATCGATACCAAATTTGTCTTCACCACCTTTTTTGAATGGGAGTATGACAGAAAGTCCAGCTGCCAGACCAGTATAAACAGGACTAGCATCAATACTTGAATCTTCGGTACTATCATTAGTATACTTATAAGCAGCTCTCAACTGAAACACAGATCCTAAACTAAACTCTGCTCCAATACCAAATTGATCTTCTGAGAATGAATTTGAAGTAAAATTACCTATAATAGTAAGTTTATTTTCAGCAGGTAAAATTATATCATAAGAAAGGCCGATATTTAGTACGGAAGGCAATTCGAAAGATGCACCTCTATTTTCAACTGTGTTTGTATTAGTTGCAAGGGCACCACCGACTTCGACTTGTCTAGATAAACCTTCTCCCTTAAAAGTCATAGGTGATCCAACATTTCTAAGAGAAATTCCCAATTTAAATTCATCGTTATCACCTGTTACATATTGTACTCCTGCATCGATTGCAAAACCAAATGCTTGAAGGTCAGTGGTAGATTCTGAAATACCTCTAAGTGTTACACCAACGGAAATCTTATTTTCAAATAGATGAGCATAAGATAATCCTATGTTTACAAAATTAGGTGAAAAAGTTGCCCCTGTACCTTCCGGAGATTCAGTAGTTGTAACGTTGATATCACCAATGTCCAAAGCCATTATACTCAATCCGAAAGTACCATTTTCTCCAACTTTCTGAGCAATACCTGCAGCATTCATTCCTATGTCTGTACCAGCTAAATAAATAGTATGACCAATCAGCAATTCTGTGCCATCAATTCTTGAAACCCCTGCAGGATTTAATCTAAGTGCTTCCACACCCATGATACCCGCAGTATTTATAGTATGCAATCCTGCAGATCTTGCCCAAGGATTCATTATTAATTCGTATGCACCCGCTTCACCTTGTCTATCTGGATTTCCACCAAATAAGAATGTTGTGCAAAGAAGCATGGATAAAATTAAGATTGTTATGTTTTTTATCATGATTGTTCTTTTAAGTTTTAAATTTTTTCAACCAGCTTAAAAAGCTGGTTGAAAAAATTAATAATACATTATTATAATCCAGTTGCATCAAATTGTCTGCTTACACCAAACCATTTTATTACTCTTTCTCCTAGGCCTTCAGCACTAACATGTATTAAATATACACCTGATGCTATCGGTATCCCAGCACTATTTTGTAGATCCCAAACAATATCTGGATTTATCTGATCAAAACAAGTTCCTGGATTATTTCCTGAAGTTGGTGATTCTACTTCATCTCTATCATACTGCCTAATGAACTGACCATTTAAAGAATATATAGTAACTACGCACTTTGCAGGTAAGTTTGTGATCTTTACCAGATTCTCATAAGGAGTAGCTTCATAAGCTGAATAAGCTAAGTAAGGATTAGGTACAACGTTGATTTGATCCAACTCCATATCATACTCTGCTTGGGTATCATTTGGATTGGCTACTTTCCCTTCAATTTTAAATTGGTATGATGGAAACGAATTATTATCACCAGTAGATGGTTTAGGTTTCTGAAACCACGGTTGTGTATCTGCTTCTCTATCTCCTCCATCAGCTATTTGATAAGGATTATCCACTCTCAATTTAATTGTAGTTTCTGTAGGTATCAACCCTTCTGCATATGATAACAGTTCAAATCCTTGATTCAGTAAAGGAATTGCAGACCATGTAATTTCTCTGATTCCCACAGCTTTTTGCAAGGTACTTGATTGGGATAGTTTTTCAAATTGGAAAGCACATTGATCATAAGGCGTTCTAGTTACGTAAATAAAGTGATGTCCTCCGACTACACCATCAAAGATTCCTCCAGCTCCACCAGCTATTAGTAAGTTGGTCTGTGATGTAGGATTCCACATCATGTCAGAACCATTCGGATAATTGTTGTCAAAATTATCAGTAAAGTTTAAAGCTGGACTACCTTCATGATCCCCATATACAGAGTTTTCTCCGAAGAAGATATTTAGTCTTTGCCCAGTTTCTACATCAATGGCATATCCAGGAAACCATGCCATCGACATTCCGCCATTAGGATCGATATCAGCTTTTCCATCTCCATCCTCATCAACTCTCAATACAGAAGGTGCTTCTCTAAGCTCAAAGTTTTGTGCATCACCTTGCGTCTGCAATCCAAGATCTGGTCCATACAAATAAGGTGTAGCAGTTTCTACAACGACACATCTACTCCACATATCTTTATTGGATGTTAAAACAATATCAACATTGTTTAAGGAATCTAGCTGATTTTTGTTTCTTGCAACATTAGAATTACCATTTATCCAACCTGGTGTGATATATGGCGCTGGTCTTAAAGTATTATCAGCCAGATAAAAAGGTTGAAAATGACCTGAACCCAAATTTGAATAGGATTGATTAGGATCTTCCTCAAAAAATGATTCCCCATCACCTGTTGGCATAAAATCAAGACCGGGGAAACTAGCATCAAAGACTGGGAGTAACCAGCTCGTGGCAGGATCAGCGTAGGTAATTGTTTGACCCAGCGCTCCGTTATCAAGCTCTTGAGTAAATCCAGCGTCTTCAGTTTGTCTAATACCAATTGTAAAACCGAGTGTTTTAAATATTTGCTCATTCAGTTGACTAATGTCTCTTTCAGAATCAGATACAAGTTCGTTTGTACTTGCATCAAATAAACTCCATCCTGAATTAACTTCAAGTTCTGCTTCATCATTAATGTCACCATTTTCAAATCTTAGAATGTATTCTCCATCTACAACTCTCAATGGATCATGTATTTTAATTTCAATTGGAGCGGATCCTGGAAGGTAAGTTACTTCACCTTGGTAAATTTCACCACTTGATTGTGCATCAAAAATCCTAGCTCTTTCTGCATCAGAAATATCAAGGAAATTTCCTCCAACTCCAATACCGTCTAATCTAACAACTTCGGCACCATCACCATAATCAGCATTAAGTGTTTGATTTACGATTGGTCTAGGTGTTACTTTATAAGTTTGAATATTTTTTCTTCCTTCTAGGTATGGTCTTTCTTGTCCAACTCTACCGGCAAGGTCAAAAGTACTCCAGCTATTATATCCATAAGCGATAGCAACGTAATAATAATCTTTATGATTTACCAATCTTACATCATCTCCTGAAGCAAATCTATCAATGGTAAGTTCGAAAGTATGTTTAATACCTTCATTATTACCTTCTACTTTTAGTTCAGGAACATAAGCTGTTTGATCACCACTTGTTTCTTCAAAATTAGGGTTGGGTAACTCTGACCAATTATAAAGATCAACAACATCGTTTTTGACATCTGATTGAAAAACTAACTCTGCTCTCATAGGATCATTAAGCTCCCCAGTAGTTACATCAGGACCAGCCAATTGAAATACTTTATAACCTTCAAATACGTAAGATTTTTCTTTATCAGTAAATTCAGGTCCAGCTTTTGACCTTACATCTAATTCACAGTAAGCCTCAAAAGCGTTGTTTGAAGTTAATTCATCATTAGTAAGTACTGCTACGATCTTTCTATCCAATTCAATCCATCCCACATCAGGTGCATCCGGCCCATCGGTAATATCAAAGCAGTTATCAAATAAGTTTTGAGCCAAATCATCAGCGGATTGCAATCTACTGATATCTGGACATGGGTAATCCATATTGGGTACCCAAGGTACACCAATAATAAGTTCGTTTAGCGCACCTGGTTCTAATCTAAAAGGACCAGAAACTTGAAGTGTTCTTCTATCATCAAAAGGAAGTGCGGCAGTACACATTGACCAACCATTTGGATCGTTTGGTTCATCAGGAAATACATAAGTTGAAGGTAAATTCCCACCTACTCCATTACCACCAATTGTAATTTGTGAACCATCTGCCCATCTACCTGTAAGATAATTGTAGTGTTCTTGCGCATTCCCTGGATCTAATGTTTGAGTGGGAGGGTTACCAACACCTCTATCGATATAAAC
>ENA-ORXM01000287-ORXM01000287.1-marine-metagenome-genome-assembly--contig:-NODE-287-length-98578-cov-20.969005_pt1 | contig 98578 bp, 66 predicted proteins | sample MGYA00237867_ERZ511480 | MGnify/ENA primary metagenome ERZ511480 (study PRJEB26309, sample SAMN06266103) | marine metagenome | isolation source: Algal blade | place: United Kingdom:Sidmouth, United...
GGGTGAAGGTGCCCGGCTCGGTAACGGAAACCGTTTCGCCCGTAGCCGTGAACCCGGCGGGGCCGCTCCACGAGTAGATGTCGTCGGTGGCCGGGGAGGTGGCAGACAGCGTCACTTCGCTCGTCGTGCAATCCAGGTCGGAGGATTTGGTGGCGGTGGTCGTCAGGTCGTCCGCCGCTCGCTCGACCGTCACCATCGCCGTTCCGGAGCAGGTACCGGTGGCGTTGGTCGTCGTCAGGGTGAAGGTGCCCGGCTCGGTAACGGAAACCGTTTCGCCCGTAGCCGTGAACCCGGCGGGGCCGCTCCACGAGTAGGTGTCGTCGGTGGCCGGGGAGGTGGCGGTCAGGGTCACTTCGCTTGTCGTGCAATCCAGGTCGGAGGATTTGGCGGCCGTGGTCGACAGTTCCCCGTCGGTTTCTTCTACCGTCACCATCGCCGTTCCAGAACAGGTACCGGTGGCGTTGGTCGTCGTCAGGGTGTAGACGCCCGGCTCGGCAACCACGACCATCTGGCCCGTAGCCGTAAATCCGGCGGGACCGCTCCAGGAGTAGATGTCGTCGGTGGCCGGGGAGGTGGCGGTCAGGGCCACTTCGCTCGTCGTGCAATCCAGGTCGGAGGACTTGGTGGCTGCGGTCGTCAGGTCGCTGCTGCTAACTTCTATTAGAATGGTATCCGTACCCGAACAGATACCACTCTTATTTACGCCGGTAACAATGTACTCCCCACCTTCCGTGACGATGAGGGAGTCGCCCGTAGCCATGCCCCCGGTCCCTTCCCAGGAATAAGTCAGGCTATCGGTAGGAGAACTTACGCGTAAAACTATTGATGAGTTGGCACAATTCAATTCATCATCCGGCTCGATGGTCATCTCCAGGGGCTCGATTCTGGGCACCTGGTATTGGTTAAGAAAACTATTCAGCCCCTGGCTTTCAGCGGGAATGTGCAGGCTTTGCTGTATGGTTGGTACCGTAAGGTCTTCGTTAATATGGACATTGAAATAATTATACTGATTCCAAACGGATCTACAAGCAGCCCAACGCATACCGCTACCGGAAGAGAAAGCCGTGAGGATGCCGACGGCACTCGTAGCAGTGGAGCCGCAGACCACCAGAATCTCCGCTTCTTCATCATTGTCAATATCAACCACGATGGGATATTCTACCGTGGTTTTGGAAAAGCAGGCAATCAATTGAATAGTGTTACCATTTGATCCGTTGATGATCAGCAGGTTTTCTTCATCCCGGAAGACAATTTCGGTTGCACCATCCGCATCAAAATCAAACAGCGTCATTCCCGTTCTACCGGACCCGTCCGTTACATTTTTGTTCCAAAGTGGCATCAGATTGTTATCGAACGCAAGAATGCTTCCTTCGGAGACTTGTGATACAAGTAGAACCTCCGGTCGCCCGTCTCCGTCGATATCGCCGATGTTCGGGAGTCCTTTTCTTTCGGAAGTAACCGGGACGTTGTACAATTCGACATCATCGATAACGGACCTGACGGCCATCCGGGACTCGCTCATAGAGAATATATCCAGATTACCATCTCCGTCCCAATCAACCACTAAGGAAAGAGCGGGGCCACCCATTGAACCGGAATAATCTTTCTCGAGCGAAAAAGTTCCGGTAGTGACATCCACGGCGTAGACTTTAGCGTCCGTTATCAACTCGAGACCGCTGCAAGCGGAACACTCTGAATCCGGCAGCACGTCCATGGCGATTGTGCTACCTCCTACATCATCGAGGCGGCCGATATCGGGAATGCTCAATATGTTGGTTCCATCACTTCCCCGGTAGATCCCGCGTTCCGTATATATCTCTGCTTGCCCGTCTTCGTTAAAGTCAGCAACGTTCATTAGGCTGGCGGGAGGGAGTGAATTCGTCCACAGCAATACTCCGGTGGCGCTGAAAACAGTTATATTCTGGAAACCAAAGAAGATGATTTCCGCTCCCGGGCTGGAAAGGACTACATCCGCAATGGCGAGTTTGGATACGCCGGGAACCACAATTCCCGGCGGAGTAATGCTGAATTTTTCGACGTTGTTAGTGGCATCGATTACCCTGATCACCCTGCCGGGGGAAAGCAGAACTACCTCCACATTCCCATCACCATCGATATCCCCCGCCACGAAATTATCCTCTGCGGAGACCGTCAGACCCGGGACGAGGGCGTTAGCTGAGATCGTAAAATCAGTAATGCCCTCAAAGACACAATCGTCATCGACACAGGGGTTGTACCAGAATTCATCGCACGCTCCCAGCATGCAGCAGTCCTCGTCAAAGCAATCGATAAGGCCGTCGCCGTCATCGTCTATGTTGTTGTTACAGATCTCTACTTGTGAGTACAAGATTTGGGATGCTGAAAGTAACAGCAGAGAGAAAAAAATACGGTTATTCATTCAATTGATTTTTTGTGCACTGGTCGCCAGGTATTTGATCTGAATATTTTGGCCGCGTGATGCGGATCGTACACTTCACCTGTCCGACTTGCAACCTAAGTGTCTGTATTACAGTCGGCTTGCGGTTTAACCGGTGATGGACTTCATAATTAGCATAGCGTAAAATCATGCGGGCTGTAAACTCTCGACAGAGCGAAAAAAGTGTAGCTGTACCATTTGGTACGGACTAAAAAGTGATCCACTACCACGACTACCTAATACGTTTAAAGCCAGGCGTAGTACGGCTGGCTCACTTAACCGGAATCGGCGCAAATTTAGCTTTTGAGACGTTGCGTTTTTAGCAAAATCAAGCGAGTTTGTCTTTGGTGTTACTTATCAAAACTTATTCCAAAAAAAGGGAGTGGTGGTGTCACAAAAGCTCAAGCCGGATACTGACCGCTATAAAAACGGGAATTCGGATGACTGTCCCGTAAGTTCAGCAAGCAACCCTACGGTAGCCGCCGCGCATCGCAGCAAGCCTTTTCTAAAAACCACGAAGATGGCCGGGGTCATCGCCTGAGCGGGGTTAGATGCATTCAAATACAATGTCATGGCGTAGTGATCGCTTCCAGTTCCTTCATTCGGGCCTGTTGCCTGGCGCTGATTAAATCTTGGCTACGAAGTCGTTCTTTGAGTTGCTTGCGTTATTCGGTACGATGTATAGCCTGAGATTACCGCCGCCGTAGCGTAACTTTGAGTGGTGCCCATCCGGAGGGCGTTTTTGGTTTCACATCTTTGAACTGCCACACTTATGGGCACCTCCCTGAGGTAATGGACGCCGGACAGATTTCCCGTTAGATGGCCTTGTATCAGGCTACCAGCCTTCAATCTAAGCACAACATTCGGCCCCCGAGCCCTCAACCTTAGCCATGCAAAAGATCACCGAGCAACCCGGTCCCTATCGCCATCTCGAAAAGCAATCTACCCACGAGCTGCTGACCAACATCAACCGCGAAGACCAAAAAGTGGCCCTGGCGGTAGAAGCTTGTATTCCTGCTTTAACCGCCCTGGTGGATGACATCGTACCCCGGATGCAACGCGGTGGCCGCATCTTCTATACCGGTGCCGGTACGAGCGGTCGCCTGGGCGTGCTGGACGCCAGCGAGTGCCCGCCCACCTTCGGCGTGCCTCCCGCGTGGGTCGTCGGCCTCATTGCCGGAGGCGATCACGCCCTGCGCCACCCCGTCGAATCCGCCGAAGACGCCGAGGGGCAGGGCTGGGTAGATCTTGCGGCACACAACATCGGCCCGGAGGATACCATGATCGGCGTCGCCGCCTCCGGTACTACGCCCTATGTGGTTGGTGGACTGAAGGCCTGCCGGGAACGCGGCATACTTACCGCCTGTGTCACCTGTAACCCCGGGGCACCCGTCACCGAGCACGCCGACCACCCCATCGTGGCCGTCGTCGGCCCCGAGGTAGTAACCGGCAGCACCCGCATGAAATCCGGTACCGCCCAAAAGCTCATTCTCAACATGATCACCACCACAACGATGATCCGACTCGGCCGCGTAAAGGACAACCGTATGGTAGATATGCAACTCTCCAACGCAAAACTGGTGGACCGGGGCACCAAGATGATCGTAGACGCGCTCGGGATCTCTTACGACGAGGCGGAGCGGCGGTTGCTGTTGGTGGGAAGTGTGCGGGGGGTTATTGAGGAGTAGACGGACAAGCTATGGCTAAAAGCCGAGGGCAGCCTTTGCAAAATTTCACCAACCTAACTAATTGTCGCTACGGTTTCTTAAACTTGCGTAGCGTACACGGGAGAAAAACTTCGCGTTGAAAGTCTTATTACTTCCTCTCTTAAATTTGGCGTCCGCCGGGCGGAACGCAACACGACAGGATGCCTTTGTGGCATATTACTCGGCTGACGGATTAATCGTTCAACCGTCCCTTCTCTTCCGAGGCCGCACTGCGCCGCCCTTCGTTCTTCCTCAGGAAGCGGTTGCCGAATTTATAGGTCAGCTTAACGGACACTACCGGAGCTTCCCAGATCGAGCGGATGTCGAGATCCTGCTCCTGATAACGGATGGTGCCGGTGAAGAACTTCTGAACGATGCCGTCGCCGCTCAGCACGAAGTCGAGCCGGTCGTCGAAAAAGGATTTTTCCACGCCCGCGGAGACGCCGTAGAGCGGGTTGGTGCGGATGATGCCATCGATGCCCTTGCCCTGGTACCAGCCGGAAACCTCCCCCTTCCAGTCCATCGGCAACTTGGCGTTGACCTGGAAGAAGCCGGTAAAGCTCCACTGGTCCTGGTCGAGTTGGCCACCGTCGAAGTCGGAGGTGTAATCATTATAGTACAGCATGCCGCCGATGTAGCCGGATATCGGTTTGGCGATGAAGTCGAGCGGGAGGAAAAGACTGCCGCCATAGCGGATGTAGCGGTCCAGGTTGATGGTTTCCTGAAAGGCGGTTCCGGCCTGAAACTGATCGGTGTCTTCGTTGACCTGGCGCGTCACATCGGCGATCACGTCGCTGGTGTAATCGTAGCTCAGGTTAAAAAACGGTTGCTTCTCGTAGGTGAGGCTGAACTGGCCGGAGTGGATCAACTCCGGCCGCAGGAAAGGGTTACCCTTCTCGAAGGTCAGCGGATCGAGGTAACTCACGAAGGGATTGAGCTTATAGTAACTCGGCCGCTCGATCCGGTAGCTGTAGGCCAGGGAAATTCCGAGCGGACCGAAGGCGGGCGCGTTGAAACTGAGGCTGGGAAATACCTGGCGGAAATCGCGCAGGTTGAAACTGTCCACCGTCACGTTGTAGCCTTCCATGTGCGTTTGCTCGTAGCGGAGGCCGACGTTGGCGCTCAGGTCACCCTTTTCCCACCCGAGGCTGGTGTAGGCCGCGGCGATGCTTTCGTCGTAAAGGAACTGATTGCTCAGCCGCTCATCGAGCACCATCTCCCCGCTCTGGCGGAAGCGGGCCAGCAGTTCGTTGTCGAGTTCGGCCATGCTGGCCTTAGCCCCGGCTTTGAAGATGAGGGTTTGGCTCAGCGGCTTTTTGTAGTCTACCTGTCCGCTGACGATGTCGGCGGAGGTGGGTTCGAGGTTGACGCGGTCGGGGAAGCCGCCGTCGCCGGTAGTTAGCAGCGCTACGCGGCCGTCGCGGGTAAAGCGGTTGTAGCTCAGGTCGAAGTTGATCTCCTGGCCGCTGGTGTCGAGCTTGATGCGGTAGAAAGCGTCGGCGTTGAAGCCCGTCCAGGGGCGGGTACGCTCGATGGAGGTGGAGAAGGTTTGCATCAGGTTACCCGTTTCGGGGTTCAGGACGTTGGTCAGGTTGGTGGCCGAGCGGGGGCTCTGGCCCCAGTTGTAGCGGGCGTTGACGCCGATCCGCTGCCGGTCGGTCAGGTCGTAGTCGGCGCCGACGCGGAGGCTGTAGGAGTCGGGCACGCCGAAGTCGCGGTTGGTCTGTTCGTAGGTTTGGTTCTCGAAGCGGCGGGTGAGGTCGAGGCCGCTCACCCAGCTGCTGCGGTTCCAGGCGGCGCCGCCGGTGAGGTTGAGCTTTCCGGCGCGGTGGCTTAGCTGGCCGCCGGCGCGGTACTTAGCCCGCTCGCCGTAGCCGCCGCCGCCGTAAACGGAGCCGTTGGTGCCGAGCAGGCTGTTCTTCTTCAGTACCAGGTTGATAACGCCGCCCGAGCCTTCGGCCTCGTACTGCGCGCCGGGCTGGCTGATGACCTCGATGGATTTGATGTTGTCGGCCGGCATGTCGCGCAGCAGGCTCTGGATGTCCATATACTTCGTCGGGCGGCCGTCGATGAGGATCGTAAGGCCGGATTTGCCGGCCATCTGAATGCGGTTGCCGGCCACGACGATGCCGGGCACCTTGCGCAGCATATCGATCACGGTACCCCCCTGGCCGGTGATGCTCTGGTCTACGTTGACGACGAGCATGCCCGCTTTTTGCTCCAGGAAGGGCTTGCGGGCTACTACTTCAACCGTTTTGAGGTTGGTGCCGGAGCCGCTGATCCGGCAGGTTGGCAGGTCCAGTTGCTGGCCGGGGGCAAGGGTGAAAACCGGATGGTTTTTCTCCCCGTAGCCGATGCCGGTGGTACGGATGAAGTACTCGGCCGCTTCCACATCTTTGAAGGTGAAGCTTCCGCTTTCGTCGGCCAATTCCAGTTTTACCACGGTGCTGTCCACGGCATTAATGAGTAAAATGTTGGTGAACTCCGCCGGCGTTTTCTCATCAAACACTTCACCGGAAACACTGCCCGTTTCCGGGGGCTGAGCCGCTTTTTGGGCGCGGACGCCGGTGCAAAGAAGGGTTAAAAAGGAGCAAAGTAAGACAGCGTAAAGTGGTTTCATGGAGTGGGTGGTTGAGTCGGTGGCCGGCGTAAAAGAGAATCGTGGAGCTGGTGAAGTAGCCGGTTGTAAGGCAAAAGACCGCATTTACTGTCGTGCTTCAGGCTTTTGTTCTACGTACGGGACGGACTTTCAGACAAAAGGACGACCGGGTGGATGGCAGGTTGCAGGCAAGTGCTTGTATCTTCCGGTACACGGTACCGGCCGAGGAGCTGTTGCACCGTAGTGACGGGACAATTCAATTTCCGGCATTCAATTTTTGCATTTAAAGAATCGTATTGCACCTGCGTTCGCGCCCAAAATATCTTCCGGGGCATCTTTGCACTATGAAAGAGCAGTTGTTCGGCCTGCTGCGCAACGTCGTCGTTTATTCGGTGATCCTGGCACTGGGCCTGGTGGTATACAGCGTTTTTTTCCTGCGGGGCCGTTGCTGCGCTTTTGCCGAAGAAACCGACGACCTAACGCTTCAGCTATTAACGCGGTACAACCATACGCCGCAAACAGCCTACGATTACGCCAGCCCGTCGCCGCACCTTGTGTATTCCCTGACGGAACTGGCCGACGCCCGTTACGAACGCAGGATCACCAACGAAAGCTGGCGTCCGTTCCTGGTTACCATCTATGAATTCAAAGAATGGCAGTACGAACTACCGGACGAGATGTTGCTGCGGTACGCAGGTCGCTATGTCATCAAAAACCAACGTACCGACCTGAAAATCGATAGCGGTTTTGGCTTCAACTGTGGCTCCGGGCTGGGAATGACCCTGATTCGGCCTTGGGAGCGTTTTGTAGATACGGTGGATTTTAAGGAACTGATGCCCTTTGTCTCAATCGGAGATCAGCTTGCGTTTCCGGACGACAATTTCGCGTTCGATCGGCTTACGGGCACCCGCATCGGCGACCCGTCACGCGAACGAAGTCAATATAAGGAAACTTCGCTACCGGCAATGTTGCCGAATGATGCGCTGGAGGTGCGCCTCTATTTGCCAGTGATGGATTATCTCACCGGGGAACCGGCGCGGGTTTATGCCAATGGCTTCCTTATCGGTAGGTGGGAGATGCTGGAGCGGATGGCTACGAGGCGGACCGAGATGATGACCGGTTTTGCGGATTGAGTTGGCGAGCCCGTTTACGACAAACAAATAGTGCGCCGGACCAGACATTTTCTATTCATACCTCACGGTTTTTATGGTTTTACCGCGTAATACATTTGCAAATATCAGCGCGGCCGACTACCTTTGTTTAAAATTTAAACTAACTATGGCCGCCATCTCTCACCTTAACGAAGTATACCGCCCCGATTTCGGTCTTCTGACCGACCTTTACCAGCTAACGATGGCTGCCGGTTATTACGATCAGAAGCTTCACCATCGCAAAGCCGTCTTTCACCTCTTTTACCGCAAAGCACCTTTCGGCGGTGATTTTGCCCTGTCGGCGGGGCTGGCCCTGGCGATCGATGTCGTGAAGGGGCTGAAGTTCAGCGCCGACGACGTGCAATATCTCGGCGGGCTGAAGGGGGCCAACGATAAGCCCTTGTTCAGGGAGCCCTTTCTGAATTACCTCCAACGGCTGAAGTTCACCGGCAACATCTACGCCGTACCCGAAGGCGAGGTGGTACTCCCGCACGAACCGCTTCTCCGCGTCGAGGGCAACCTGCTGGAGTGCCAACTGCTGGAAACGGCCCTGCTGACGGTGATGAATTTCAGTACCCTGATCGCCACCAAGGCCGCCCGCATCAAGGCGGCGGCGGGTGAGGATACGGTGCTGGAGTTCGGTCTGCGCCGGGCGCAGGGCATCGACGGGGGGCTGACGGCCAGCCGCTCGGCCTACCTCGGTGGTTGCGACGCTACGTCCAACGTTTGGGCGGGGCGTTACTACGGCATCCCCGTTAAGGGTACCCACGCCCACAGCTGGGTGATGGCCTTCTCCAGCGAGGAGAAAGCCTTCGAGGCCTACGCCGCCGCAATGCCCAACAACGTCGTCTTTTTGGTGGACACCTACGACACGCTCGACGGCATCGCCGAGGCCATCGAAGAGGGCAAAAAGCTGCGGGAGCGGGGCCACGAGATGCTCGGCGTCCGGCTCGACTCCGGAGACCTGGCCGAACTCTCCATCGCCGCGCGGGAGATGCTCGACACGGCGGGCTTCCCCGCTGCGCAGGTCATTGCCTCCGATAGCCTCGACGAGTACGCCATCGCGGAACTGAAAGCAAAAGGTGCCCGGATCGACGTTTGGGGCATCGGTACCCGGCTCGCCACCGCCCACGATCAACCGGCCCTGGGCGGCGTGTTCAAACTGGCGGCGATTGAGGAAAACAACGGGGAGATGTCTCCCCGCATCAAGCTCTCCGAAACGGCGATCAAGGTCAGCAATCCGGGCCGGCAGGGCGTACGGCGGTACTACGACCGTAAAGACGACTTCCCGATGGGCTCGACCATTTACAACCAGTACAACGGGGCACCGACCGGTCGGTTTTTCACCAAAGAAGGCTTTTCGGTCAGCGTTCCGCCGAACCTTCGGGAAGAGGAGCTTTTACGCCCCGTTTTCGAGAACGGGGAGCTCGTCTATGCTCTTCCCGACTTGCACCGCACCCGCGACCGCGCCCTGAAAAGCTGGCGCAACTGGTCCCGTATCTCCAATTTTGCTAACTTCCCCCGCGGTTTAGACGCCGCACTCTACGAAGAGAAGATGCAGCTGCTTGATGATTTTGGTTTTGACGTACGATAATTTACCCCACCCCAAGTATTAAACTACATGTACACCTACGAATATCCCCGCCCCTCCGTCACCGTCGACATCGTCGTCTTCGGTTATGACGGTGGCAAGCAACTAAAGATGCTCCTGATCGAACGCGGTGGCGAGCCCTATAAAGGGAGTTGGGCCCTGCCCGGTGGTTTTGTGGACCTCGATGAAGACCTGGAAACCGCCGCCCTGCGCGAATTGGAAGAAGAAACCGGTGTAAAAGATCTCTTCGTAGAACAGCTCTTTACCTACGGTGCCGTGAACCGTGACCCTCGCGGCCGCGTGATCTCCGTCGCGTATTTCTCCCTCGTCAACCTCCAGGACCACCCCGCCGTAGCCGCCTCCGATGCCACCAAGGCCGAGTGGTTCCCCCTCGACAAGTTACCCGACCTCGCCTTTGACCACAGCGACATCATCAGTAAAGCCAACGAACGCCTGGCCGCCAAGGTACGCTACCAACCCATCGGCTTTGAACTGCTGCCGGCCGAATTCACCCTCGGCCAGCTGCAGCAACTCTACGAAACGGTACTTAACGTAGCGTCTTTCAACAAACGTAATTTCCGTACCCGCATTCTGCGCACCGGCATCCTCGAGGAAGTCGGTCGCCAGCAGAACGTCGCGCATCGGCCCGCCGTACTCTACAAATTCAACCAGGAAACTTACCGGCAACTGGCAAAACAACGGGATGGCGGGGTGCTGCGCCGGGCGCTGGATTTTGAAATATAGCCGGTTATCCCGGTTACCGGTTGTCCGTCATCGGTTTCCGCAGCAGCCAACCGATAACGGATGACCGGCACCGACAACGGACAACTAAAAACAGACAACCGTAAACATGGTATCAATCATCATGGGGTCCGACAGCGACCTCCCCGTAATGCGCAAGGCCGCCGAGATCCTCACCGAATTCGACATCGACATCGAGGTGACCGTCGTCTCCGCCCACCGTACGCCCGATCGTTTGTATGAATACGCCCGCAACGCCGCCGCCCGTGGCGTGCGGGTCGTCATCGCCGGAGCCGGGGGTGCCGCGCACCTGCCGGGCATGGTAGCCAGCCTTTCCCCCCTGCCGGTCATCGGGGTACCGATCCTGAGCAGCAACAGCATCGACGGCTGGGATTCGATCCTGTCCATCCTCCAGATGCCCGGAGGCATCCCCGTGGCGACCGTTGCCCTCGACGGGGCGAAGAACGCCGGTCTGCTGGCCGCACGCATCCTCGGAGCTACCGACGAAAAAATCCGTCAACGGGTAGCGGACTACCAGGAGGAACTACGCGACCAGGTACGGATGAAGTACGAGCGGCTGGAGAAAAACGGCTGGAACGCGTAGCGCCTACCGCGGCGTAATGCTGAACGCCACCCGGTTGTTCTGTTCGCGGCCAACCGACGTTCCGTTGTCCGCTACGGGGCGGGTGGAGCCCAGACCGATCACGCGTATCCTGGCGGCATCGATCCCTTTCGAAACGAGATAGCCGCGGCAGGAGACTCCCCGTGCATGGCTCAGCACCTCGCTGTTCTCAACCGTCCCCGAATTATCGGTGTGCCCCTCGATCGTGAGGACGAAGGACGGGTTTGCGCGGAGGTTGATGTAAATCTCATCAAGAATCGGCTGGCTCCGGGCGGAGATGATGGCCGAGCGCCCTTCGAAGGTCACGGATTTACCGGCATTTTTGAGCAAGGCTTTCAACTTGTCGCTGATGTCTGGGCAGCCGCGGTTGGGGCCGGCAACGTCCGGACAATTGTCTTCCCGGTCATCGAAGCCGTCTTTGTCACGATCCGGGCAGCCGGTGAGCAGAATTCCGGGTTCGTTGGGGCAGTTGTCAATATCGTCGGGTACGCCGTCGTCGTCGATGTCGGGGCAGCCCCGCAGCAACTTTACTCCGGCCTGACCGGGGCATTGGTCACGGTGATCGGGCAGGCCGTCCTCGTCGCTGTCCGGACACCCGTTAAATTTTGCGGGACCGGAAGCCCGGGGGCATTTGTCTACGTCGTCCAGGATACCGTCTCCGTCCTGGTCGGGGCAGCCGGAGGCGATGATGTTGCCGGGCACTTCGGGGCACTTATCATCGATATCGGGCACCCCGTCTTTATCCCGGTCCGGACAGCCGAGGAGTTCCCGCGGTCCCCGGATGAAGGGGCAGCGGTCTTCGTCGTTGATCACCAAGTCGCCGTCGTTGTCCGGGCAACCGAACGTTTCCGCAGATCCGATCTCCCGGGGGCAGCGGTCGTCGCGGTCGATCACGCCGTCACCATCCCGGTCTCCCTTACCCCCTCCCCGGAAGCGTAGCGCGTATCCCAAGCCGAACATTATGCTGTTGCGGCCTTCTAAATCTGATATGCGGTACTCCCCCTTCAGGTTCAGCCGGACGTTCTTTCCCAGGGTGAAGTCCACGCCTGCGCCGAGGGGGATCTGGCGTTGCAAGCCCCCCTCTTTCTCGTACAACAGACCATATCCGCCCAGCAAATACGGATCTACCGAAAAACGGCCGCCCAGAGGGGAAAAGCGGGCCTGTGCGTCTACGGCAGCTATCCTTAGATTGTTCCCGATACCGAGATTACTCACCCCCAACTTAAGGGGTACTTCCAGCCCCAGTACGCTGTACAGCTGGTGGCGCAAACCCATCTCCATGGCGTAGCTGTGAGGCAGATCTTCCTTCAGGGGATTATTCACGGTGTGATCCACCACCAGCATACGAACGGTGACCGCGCTCGAAGATCGTTGGTTGCCCTGTTGCCCAAAGACCAAGCCGCAGCACAGCAGCAGAATACCGCTGAAAATGTGTCGTGTCATAATTCAGTCTTTGGGCTGCCGTTCGGTAACGTAAGGGCAAAATACTACTCAATATAAGGCAAAGCCTGGTTTCGAGTGTGGGGTTCGTACCGCTCCTTCCTTGGTTTACGGGAGCAAGTTTAAATTCAGTGCGGTGTTCAGACGGGCGGCATCCCCGCCTTCGTTTTGCCCGGAGCGAGGACAAAGGCCGGTGGCCGAAACCACCTTTTATCTGCGTGGCGAAAGCTCGAACTCCACCCGGCGGTTCAGTCTGCGGCCGGCACTGGTGGCATTATCCGCCGTGGGCCGGTTTTCACCGTAGCCGGTGCTGGAGATGCGGGAGTAGGAAATTCCGGTGGCGATGATGAACTCCCGGCAGGCGGCCGCGCGGCGTTCGCTCAGGCTCAGGTTCGTCGCGTCGGATCCTACGTTGTCGGTATGCCCGCTGATGGTGAGGTCGTAATCGGGGTACTGCCGCATGATGCCGGCCACCTCGGACAGGATGACGTAGCTGGATTCCTTGAGCCGGTCGGAGCCGGATTCGAACTGCACGGCCCGGGCGGCGTAAGCCAGCCGCTCCTTCACTTCTTTTTTGATCTCGGGACAACCGCCGTTTTCCTTGGGTCCGGCCTGGGTGGGGCAGCGGTCGGTATTATCGGCCACGCCGTCGCCGTCCGAATCGGGACACCCCTTAAAGTTGCCGGCCTGATCGGGGCACTCGTCTTCGCCGTCGGGGAAGCCGTCACCGTCGCGGTCGGGGCAGCCGGAAGGCGCTTTACCGGCTTCTTTGGGGCAGCGGTCCATATCGTCGGTGATGCCGTCGCCGTCGGTGTCCGGGCAACCGCCCAGGCGGGGGTCTCCGGCCAGGTCAGGACACTTGTCTTCATTGTCGGCAACGCCATCGCCGTCGGTATCCGGGCAGCCCATCTGTTCTCTGGTGCCCGGGGCGTCGGGGCATTTATCGGTCAGGTCGCTGATGCCGTCGCCGTCGGTGTCCGGGCAGCCTTCGAGTTCGGCCGGGCCGGGCGCATCGGGGCATTTATCGCCGGCGTCGGGTACGCCGTCACCGTCGGTGTCCGGGCAGCCGCCGAAGGCTGCCAGGCCGGCCACGGTGGGGCATTCATCTTCAGCGTCGACGATGCCGTCCATGTCGCCGTCCGGGCAACCGTTGGTGGCGGCGGGGCCGGGTTCGGTGGGGCAAGGGTCGTCCCGGTTCACGATCCCGTCACCGTCGGTGTCGATGCTGCTGAACCGGTAGACATAGCCGAGGCCGGCCATGATGTTATCGCGGTTTTCCTGATTGGAGGAACGATATTCGCCCTGAACATTGAACCAGGAGTTATTGTCGAGTCTGAAATTAAGACCCAGTCCGAAGGGAATCTGCCGGTTGGTATCCTCGAACCTTTCGGTCATCACCCCGATGCCGGAGTGCAGATAGGGAGTCACCTTTGCGTCGACACCCAGTGGGTAGTACTGCAAAAGCGCATCGATGCCGGCGACGGTGATATTATCCAGCTGACCAACGTCGATGACGCCGACCTTGACGGGAATGACCAGGCCCAGGTTCTTAAAGATCTGGCGGCGGTATCCGACTTCGAGGGCATAAGTCAGCGATAAATCGGAAAGCTCCTCGTTCGGGGTGTTGTGGTCAATGGCGAGCACCCGCGCGGAAAGTGCGTTGAAGGTGTTGAGGTTATTGGACTGTGCGAATAGCTGACACACGCTCAGCAGCAAGGTACAGCTGAAAATTAATCGTTTCATTCGGGATTACTTTCTATCGGTATTAAAGCTGATTCGGAAGCAGATTACCGAACAAGCGATTATCCGGGGAATTACTCGGCTCTGGTCGGCAAGTCGGTCGGAAGAAGTAAAAAACGGGCCGCTGGGACTACGACGGCTCAAATATAGGATAAAACATCAATAGATGGCTAGCGGTAGTTATGAATCAGAATTCGGCACCGCACAAGAATGATACGGTAAGCGGCGTTCTGATTCAGGCGCGGCCGCGGGTGCCGGGGAATTTTTTTTTCAAAGGCATGGTAATTACACCCTTCGTTTTTGCTTTCTCAGACGTAAAACTGTCCTTTTTTACCTTCCTGACCAACCATTTGCCGGTGTTCCCCGTCCCTTAGCCACACCTCACTACACAATGATCAAACCGTTACGCTACACTACGGAGCCGGCTTCCAATCTTCCCTCAACCCCCGCCCGCATGACCGAAAAGGAACTCGTGGCGGCTTGCATAAAGCATGATCGTCGCGCCCAGAAAGAACTCTACGACCGCTACAGTCGTGCTATGTACTCCGCCTGTTATCGCATCTGCGCCGATTTTGACCTCGCCAACGACGCCCTGCAGGAAGGCTTTCTCAAGGTTTTTCAGAAGCTGGACACCTACCGCGGTGAAAGCACCGTCGGGGCCTGGATGAAGGTCGTCATCGTCCGTACCGCCCTCAACAAACTGCGACGCCATAAAGTGACCCGGGAGCTCCCCCTCAACTACGCCGACGAGGAAATAGACTGGGGCACCACCGCCCTCGATACCGAATACCTCGAAAAGGCCATCAACCGCCTCCCCGACGGTTACCGAGCCGTCTTCGTCCTCATCGAGGTGGAAGGCTATAAGCATAAGGAAGTAGCCGAAATGCTCGACATCTCCACCGGCACCAGTAAAAGTCAGCTGTTCTACGCCAAAAAGAAACTGCGGGAGTACCTGCGTCATTACGTCTAGACCGGCAACTGACAAAACGCCAATCAAATATGAAAGAAAATAACGCCGATAAACTAAGGGAAGCCCTCGACCGCCTCCCCCGGTACGACGCCCCGCCCGAGGCCTGGTCCGGCATCGCCGGGGGCCTCTCCCCCACCCTGGCCGAACGGCTGCCCACCCACCAGCCGCCCGCCGGTGTTTGGAATAACCTCAGCCGCCGGCTGGAGGCCGCCGAGCCCACCGCCTTCGCCAAACAGCGCCGGCTACCCGTACGCCTGCTGCTGGGTGCCGCCGCCGTTGCTCTTTTACTTACCGTCGGCCTCGGTCTGCTGAGCGGGTTTGAGCACCAGCAGTCGGTCACCCTGGCGTACTCGCAAGAGGTCGCTCCCGCCCGCAGTATCGACGTAAATGCGGATAGAGATGAGCAAAGTTTCCAGAACGCCATTGCCGAGATCGAAGCCCGCAACGAGCCCGGCCTCAACGCCCTGCGCCATGAACTCGACGAGCTGACCGAGGCCAAAAACGACATCAAAGCGATGCTGGTCTCCTACGGCGACGATCCGTCCGTCATCCGCCAGCTGGCCGAGATCGAGCGCGACCGGTCGGATATCTACCGGCGGATCATCGTGGAACTTTGAACCGAATAACCCAGCCTGTATGCTGGCCCTGAATAATTCTCCCGCCTGAAGGCCGGGTAACCCATACGAAATGCGCGTTCTTCCCCTCCTCCTGTTAATCCTTCTTTGCACCTGCGTCCGCGCCCAAACCGCCAATGCCCTTCGCGAAGTCGTCACCAAAACGATCGAAGACACTTACCCCTTCAAGCCCGGCAACGAACTCGCCGTCGAAGGCGAGAAAGCCGAGATCTTCGTTGAAACCTGGGACAAGCAGAAGATCTCCGTCAAGGTCGTCATGACCGCCCGCCACCCCCGGCTGGAGCAGGCCGAAGAAGACCTGCAAAACCTCGACTACATCAGTGAGGTAGCCGGCCAGAAAATCTTTCTGAAGAACAAACTGAGGGACAAGGAAAAACGCTCCGGCAGCGAACTCACGGTACATTATTACATCACCCTGCCCGAAGAGTGCCCGGTCTACCTCAAGAGTCATTTCGGCGGGGCGACCATCTCCAACCTGCGCAACCAACTGCGCATCAACGGAGAGTACAGCGCCATCAACATCGACAACGTCCACGGTATTCTTGACATCCGCAGCCGCTTCGGCGACATCACCGGCGAGCGCATCGACGGCAACGTCGTGATCAACTCCCGCCGTTCCGACATTAACTTATTCGACGTCGGCGGCACCTTCAACATCACCGCCCAGTACGGCGAACTGAAGATCAGCCCCAACCTCAGCCTACGCGACCTGCACATCAACGCCGACAAATCCGACGTCTACATCTACGAGCCCCTGGGCAGCGAAGGCCTCGCCTACGACTTCAGCCTCAACAACGGGGAAGTCAAACTGCCCAATGGCCGAACCGTGATCGAGCTGGCCCGGACCACCGAAGTCCGCCGCTTCGCCATCCAGCCCGGCAACGAACGGATGGGCACCATCACGGCCAGTGTTTCTTTCGGGGATCTCTACCTGGTGGATAAGCAAACCGAGAAACTGAAAGCCAAAGCCCGTAGGTTTTAATCCGTTCCCTGCTCCGCTCCTAAATTATCTCCACCGTTTCCGCCGGCAACCACCCCTGCTTGCCGTCGTCCAGAGAAACCTTTACGTAGCCATCGTACTCGTCGAGCAGGCGCATTTTGAGGCCCTGCGTCAGTGCTTTTTCCAGCGTTGCGTCGGCCCCGGGGGCAACGCGCAGGTCGGCGATCTTAGCGGTAAGTACCGCTTCTTTATCGTTGGCGAGCCAGGCGTTGCGGCTGTTGCCCATGCTGTAGAACAGGACGCCGAAAATCAGTGCGATCACCGCGCCGGGCAGGAGGGCGAAGCGACGTTTTTCGTCCATCGCTTCCCGACGGAGGTACCAAAGTACGGCACCGGCCACGGCCAGCCACCAGCAGATCATGGCCAGCCAGAAAAGCGTACCGGCACCCAGCGCGGCCCCGACTCCCCGCCACCAGCGGGCCAGGATAAAATCAGGCAATTCCAGCCGGTTGATGCCCGCTTCGGCGCGGACATACCTCAGGTTATTCGTCAGGCCTGCGTGGCCTGGTTTCAGCCGCAGCCCCCGTTCATAATTGAGGATGGCCCTGCCGTATTCACCGGTGTTGAAATGCGCGTTGCCGAGTGCCTGGTAGGCGGCGGGGCTCTCTTTGCCGGCTGCGAGAAGACTATCGAGGGCGATGATTTGCGCTTTGGCATTCGTGCCCCGCAGGGCCGCGTTGGCTTCAGCGAGCTGGCCGGTGACGGTCGAACCCATTATCAACAGGAAGTAAAACAGGGATAAGCATCTGAACATGGCGCAAAAATAACAAGTCTGCACTATAGCGCCTACAGCTCTGCGGAGCTTCCCGCCACCCAGGCTCTGTTCTTCGGTTTGGTAATTGACTCCGGAACCCGCGGTTGGCAAAGCCTTCCAACACGGCGGCGGCTTCCTCCGGACAAAAAATTTATCATTCCCTCCCGTCCGGGTATCCCGGATCTTCCGCCGGCAAATCAAGGCCGGGCACCACGGCCGGGGCGGAGGTTTCCCGCTCCCGGAACAGATCCGCCAGCGTCAGCGGTTTACGCTCTTCCTCCCACCGGAAGCCTTCCAGTTTGATCGCTTCGTGGTCTACGGCCAGCATCGGTTGCATTTTCCCCTCGGGGGCACTCAGAAACCGGATCTTCCGCACCCCGCCGTTGCGAAAGTGCAGCACCATCGCGCTACAGGCCGTTTTGTTTACGCCGATGTAGGCGCCCGCCTCGTCCACGATGTAGTAGATCGCTTCGGCGTTGCCGTTCACTTCGGTGCGTTCCAGGGCGGTACTGTCGAAAAAAGCCTCGATCTCTTTGCCCTTCACCTGGTTGAAAAACAGCAGATCGGGGGTAGTGAGAACCAGGGCATTGCGCAGCAGTTGGACCCGGTCGAGTGCTTCTCCCCGGAAGTGTATCCGGACGGTGTCGCCCGTCAGCTGGCTGGTGTCCTGCCAGAGAACGGGGTCCTGGTAGAGGGTCAGAACGGAGTCGATGGTGTTGAAGCCGAGGGAGTCGCATACGGCCTGCATATCACTCTTAAGGATGCGAACGTCGCGGTGCGCGGAGAGGTAGCGGATGGAGTCCACGGTGACGATCGTATCGGCAAACGTAACTACGCTGACGGTCAGCGAATCGCCGATCATGACCGTGTCGCGGCTAAGTACGCGGGTCGTCAGCAGCGTGTCCGACCTCACTGCTTCGACGGAGACGAGCGTATCGGCCACCATCCACATGGTGTCGCCTTCGAGCACGGAGGTGAGCAGGGGGCGGTTGTACAAAAATGCGGGCTGGCCGGAACCGGGGCCGGCGCCACCGGTGGCCAGCAGGTATCCGGTGCCTTCATTGTATACGGCATTGGCCGCCTCAATGGCGATGTTGGCCGAGGTATCCCGCCAGAAAACGCGGCCCGAGGCGAGGCGGGACCCCGTGGCGGGATCGGAGCTGAAGCGTTCCGCCTCGATGATCATCGGGGGGGTGGAGATCGACGGGCGGCCACCGCTGACGGCGATGTCTTCGGTCTTCAGGTCGTAGTTCACCGTGTCGCCGCGCACGGTCTGGGTGGAGTCGCGCAGCAAGGCGTTGCCCTGCAGCTCGTAGCGGTCCTGGCGGCGGAAGAAATTGATGCGGTCGGCCGTGGCGCGCTGAAAATCACCCTCGGCGACGTAGGCTTCCCCCTCCAGTACGTAGACCTCGTCTTTGCCGAAATACTTGATGGTGTCGGCGGCGGCGCGGCGCTCACCGGAGAGGTACTGGGCGTTGGTGGCGAAGATGGCCTCGTCGCGCTGCACGTCGTAATACCCCGCTTCGCAGTAGATGCGGTGGGTGTCGGTACGGATCACGGTGGGGCCGAGGAAGTGCACACGTTCGGCGGCCAGATCGTACATCAGCGTATCGGCCCGCATCTCGAAGCGGTCGTCGACCACCACCACACTGTCGCGGAAGTAGATCTTTTTAGTGTCGGCGTAGTAGTAGCCGTGGGTGCTGCTCAGTTCGGTGGTCCGGTTCACCACGCGGCCTCCGGTGTGGTAGGTCGCCACTTTGGTGGCAAGGTTGTAATCGAGTCGTTGGGAGTAAAGCTCGGTTGTCCCGCGTTGGAGCACAACGTTGCCGCGCAGTTTGGCGAGCAGGGTTTCGGCGTTATAGTCGAGGGCGTTGGCGAAGGCGGCCAGGCTGTCGCCCTGCTGGATCACAACGTTGTCGTAGGCGAATACCTCGACCTCATTGACGATCTCGGCGCTGTCGCAGTACATAAAAATGCTGTCCTGGCTCAGTTCCACGTTGCCGACCAGGCGCTGGGTCTCGCCCTTATTGAGCATCCGCAACTCGTCCGCCCGGTCGATATTGACGACCTGGACGGTATCGTTGGCGGCCTGACCGCTCAGGGGTTGGGCCAACGTGCACAGGAGCATCAGCAGGGCGGGGCCGCAGGTGCGAAGAAAGGTTTGAGTAGCAAAGTTGTACCAGCTGGTCTTAAGCATCGGGGCGCAAAGATAGGTTGCACGGTAAAGACATCCGACGGTCGTTCGCCGTGGTTTGCGGCACCGGCTTTAACGTCGGCTTAACGGCTGCGCAGCGCGCAAAAGAAAAATTCAACCACGTTTTGGCGTGGGGTCCGTTCGCCCTGAAATGTTTCCACTTTGCACCTGCGTTCCCGCCAATAAAACCTTCCGGTCTGCCGAAGCATGGAATGGAAAAACAAGCGCTTACTCCTCGAGATCAAAAATGGAATCGTTCTCGTCTTGGTCCACATTATCGCGCAGGCGGTCCATGGCGTCGACGGCCTTGTCGTAAAAATCACGGAAGACCGGGTAGAGGTTCTTTCCTCTTTCCCACACGGCGGTACGGATCTGCACCAGCGGCTTGTAAGTGATGCTGGTGGCGCGCACGTCGTCGGAGATGATCCGACTCTGGTCGCCAAAAAACACCAGGCCCGAGAAAATAAAGGTGAAGAACAGGCCGGAGAGCACCCCGCCCATGATTTGGTTGATGAAATTGACGTTGATGGTTTCCAGGAAACTGGTCAGCCCCCGGCCGACGATCCGAAAGAGCACCAGCGTCAGGATCAGTACTAAAATAAAGCCCAGAATGAAGCTACCGCCCGTGGTGATGGCCGGCATCCATTCGTAGAGCATATTGCCCATGATGGGGCCGAACTTCATCGCCGCCACGATGCCGAAGATGTAACTGCTGAGCGTAAGTACGGTGGCAATTATGCCCTTGCTGTAGCCGATCCAGAAGCCGTAGGCCAAAAAGATGAGGCAGATGATGTCGATAGCCATGAACGCGAAGTTACGATTTTATGCTCCGGGGTAAGGAGCGGCCGGCCGGATGATCGACCAACCCATCAGGAAAACCGACGGGAAGCATAAAAGTTAAAGCCTTACAAGCCGGCTCCCGCTGCCGTATATCCCGGTGATATTGGATCCGTGATTAGTGACAGCCGCCGCCTTTTTACGTTTCTTTACGTTCGCTAAAGCATTTCAACCCAAAAAAACTATTTCCCAAATGATCAGAGTATTAGCCAACGACGGCATTGCCGCCAACGGAAAAGCCCAACTCGAAGCTGCCGGATTCGAGGTTGTTACCGACCACATCCCCCAGGAAGAACTGATGACCAAACTCAACGACTTCGACGTCATTTGCGTCCGCTCCGCCACCAAGGTGCGCCAGGACCTGATCGATGCCTCCCCCAACCTGAAGGTGATCTGCCGCGGCGGCGTCGGCATCGACAACATCGATCACGCTTACGCCAAGACGAAAGGCATCCCGACCTACAACACCCCCGCCGCCTCCAGCGCGAGCGTGGCCGAACTCGTATTCGCCCATTTCTTCGGCCTGAGCCGCGACGTGCAACGTTCCAACAGCGAACTGCGCCAGGAAGGCAGCGACTTTAAAAAGCTCAAAAAGGCTTACGCCGGCGGCCAGCAGCTGCGCGGTCGTACGCTCGGCATTCTCGGTTTCGGTCGCATCGGCGTCGAAGCCGCCCGCATCGCCATCGGCCTGGGCATGAACGTCCTTCCGGTAGACCTGGTCAAAACAACCGAATCCATCGAGCTGGACCTGATGGGCCGCAAAGCGGTCGTCGACGTCCCGGTAGTGAGCATGGAGATGATGCTCGCGGAGTCGGACTACATCACCATCCACGTCCCCGGCGGCAACCTGATCGGGGAGGCCGAATTGGCGAAGATGAAGGACGGGGTCATCCTGGCCAACACCAGCCGTGGCGGCGTGATCAATGAAGACGCGCTGCTGGCCGCCCTCGAGTCGGGTAAAGTGCGCGGTGCCGCCCTCGACGTATTTATCGGCGAGCCCAGCCCCCGCCGCGACCTGCTCGACAACCCCAAGATCAGCGTAACGCCCCACATCGGTGCCGCTACCGGCGAAGCCCAGTACAACATCGGTACGGAACTGGCCGAACAGATAATTGCTCATTTTAAGTAGCAGTGATCCGGAGGCCCGTTAAGAAACCCGTATAAAATAAAGACCCTCATCGGCGATGCCGATGAGGGTCTTTATTTCTTGTATTCCAGCTAAAATAAGCATTCGGGCGGGGCCTACCGGCCACCGTCTTTCTTCTTCTTTTTAGCTTCTTCTTTCAGGCGTTTCGCTTCTTCTTTTGCGGCCTTTTCAGCCTCCTCCTTTGCTTTTTTTGCGGCTTTTTCGGCAGCTTCCTCAGCCTCTTTCGTGGCTTTCTCCGCTGCTTTCTCTGCTTTTTCGCGGGCCTTTTCCTGGTCTTTATCGCGCTGGCGGATCTCTTTGTCCGTCATGTCGGTTTTGGTGGCCATATCGGCGCGCATCGCCCGGATTTCCTCCAGGATGGTCTGCGTACTGTTGTTCATTTCGTCGCGAAGTTCCTTCTTGTCGGCAACGCGGGCTTCACGGTCTTCCTTCTGGGCTATCCGGAGCTCATCGATGGCTTTGTTCTGCTCTTTGAGCGAGGAACTGAGCTCGCTCACCTGATTCTCCAGTTCGGAGACGCGTTCGCCGGCCTGGGGAGCACTGCCGCCGTTCATTGTGCCGGGTGCCATTCCGTAGTTTCCGGGCATCGGCATTTGCATTCCCATGGCGGGCATTCCACCGTTCAGGCCTTCAAAGATTTCTTCGATAAGCCCTTCGAATTCAGCGGGAGTGAAGCTCAAGCGGCTGGCAGACGGCGCGGGAGCGACCTCGGGGGTGCGGCCCTGGAAGAGACCGTTGTTCTGCGGTGCGGGCGCGGGTGCGGGAGAAGGTGCTGGAGCGGGGCGGTTGTTCTGCCGGGTCATTTCCGTCTGCATATCGGCGGTTTTCTGATATGCTGCGTCGACTTCCCGGTTCAAAAGTTCTTCCCGGTCGCCGAGTTCATCCACAACGTCCTCGTTTTTCTCGATAATGGCCATCAGGCTGTCTATCGCCGCAGTATCCTGTTTTGAACGGGCCATCTCAAGGTCTTCCCTGAGCAGGGAAATTCTTTCCTCGTAGTCGTTTTTAAGTTGGCGGGTAGCTTCTGCGTTGCGCTTCGCCTGATCAGCCAGAGCGGTTTGCTGCGCCAGCGATGCCTCCGTCTGCGCGCGCATCATCTGATCATTGGCGGTACTGACGAACATGGCTTCCGGACGTTTCGCCTTTTTGCCGAACGCCAGGTTGATACCGGCGCTGAACTGGTTGCTGGTCCGGATTTGATCGGTACTTTCCAGGTCTTCCACGTCGCTTCCGGTAGTCAACAGGGCTTTGTAGCTGCCCACGATACTGAAGTTCCGGCTCAGGTTAATACTGGCTCCGAGTCCTCCACTGGCGAAAGCCTGACTCATCAGTACCGCGGAAGAGTTTTCGCGGCCGATGTAATCGTCGTCGAGGTTGATGTACCCACCACCGAGGGTGATGAAGGGCGAGATGCCGGTCGTTGCCGAAGTAAGACGGAAACGGAAATCGGCTCCGTAGATCGACATCCGGTCGAAATCAAGGTTGATCTTGTTATCGTCCATATTGCGCAGATAGAAGGCCCGCACACCTACGTAGGGGCCGAAGTCCAGTCCGAGACTGGCACCACCGAGGTAAGTGTCCCGGTAAGGGAGCGCCTCGTCGAAGCTGATATTCGAAAGCGTAGGTTCTACGATCAGGCTCAGGTTGCGAAACCCGTCGTTAAATATCTGAGAATAGGCCTGGTCCACCTCGCTAAGCGTTCCGGGACGGCGACCGCCCAGGTAAACGGTGAAACCCGTCCCGATGGACCAGTTGGACATCCGCTCATTGAAAAAATCATTTTCGCCCAGTGAAAGATTGGAACGCTCCTCCTCCGTCGTCAGGTTGCGGACGGGGTTGAAGTTGTAAGCTGTGTTCTTTCCTTCGATCTTGAAGGAGAAACGGTCGGCAATACTTACCGTAATTCCGAGACCACCGGAGGCATAGATGTGTTCGTTCTTCATTCCACCGTCCAGTTCGATGGATTGTATACCGGCTCCAAGGGTCAGGAACGGCAACAGGCGGCTGCGGCCGATGTTGAGCCTGACCTCTCCGCCGTAGCGGCTCAGGTTTACATCGCGTTCGGCCAGGCCAAGCGCACCGCTTAGGTCGCGTCCTTCAATTACGTTGGAAAAATCCCGCTCGAGGCCGAGGCCAAAGAGGTACATACCCCGCAATTCCACGTTCTCCCCGAAACCGATTCCAAGGTGTCCCCCGGCCAGCAGGCCGTCTCCGATTCCCGCTTTATCGTCCCAAAACGTGTAATTCGCTGAGGGCGACAGGGTATACGAAATGCCCGATACCTGGGCGGAGAGTGGATTAAATACGGTAAACAGCGCTAAGAAAGCACTTAAGTAAAAGTATTTGTTATTTTTCATTTTCCTTTGTTTAGGAATCAATATGTGACGCAAAAATAATTTCTTCTATTCGGGCAGTGCATGCACCTCCACCCGGCGGGCGGCGGCGGCGTTGGCCGGTTTAAAGTCGATGCCGCCGGGGACTATGATGATGCGGCTCCCGATAAGCCCGGCTCTTTCGAAGCCCTCGCGCACGGCGGCAGCCCGCTTGGCGGAAAGCTGTTGGTTATGTACGGCATTGCCGCTGGGGCTGGCAAAACCGGTCAGGCGCAGGGTGTAGTCCGACCTGCCGCTTAATTGTTCAACCGCGCCGGCGATCAGTTCGAGGTGGTTACCGTTGAGCCTGCTGGAGTTGTTGTCAAAAAAGATGGTTGGAAAGCTGATCGGTTCGGTAGCCTTCAGGTTCAGCGTATCGGTTCGTACCCGTTCCCGGTCCACCACCACGGTATCCTTTACGACTTCCGGGTCCGCTTCGGTGATGGTTTCCTTGAGGATGATGACCGTATCGGGCGCAACTTCGGTGGGGATGTAAACGGGTGTGGTGCTTAGTCGATCCACCACGACGGTATCCCGGATGATGCGCACCTCGCCCTGCCTTTCGACGATCACCGGCGCGGTCTTCGGCGATATGTCGTTCCGGCGATCTTCTTCCTCGCGGAGGAAACGGTTGCGTTCCCGCTCGTAACGAAGGCGCTCCGCTTCCCACTGATTGTTGCGTTCGTTGCCGTTGTTCTGAGCGTTATAAGTGCGGGCACGGTAAACGTCTTCCTCGGCACGGCGGCGCAATTCTTCCTCATCGGCAAGCCGACGGCGCAGGGTATTGAGTTCCACCTTCATCCGGTTCATCTCCCCGTTCAGAACGTCGAGGTCTTCATCGGTGATGTTACTGGTCCCGTCCGGGGTTTTTTCGAGCATCATTTTTTTAATGATCGTATCCGTTCGGGCCGGCGCGGAGGGTTGAACGGCTACCGCGCGAAGATTGCGGATCTCCAGCAGCAGATCTTCCTGGCGGTCGAGACGACGACGCATCTCGGCCAGTTCGGCGGAGTTGTCATTGCCGGCTGGTGACTGACCGGACATCCCGCCGTTTTCCGTGTTGGCCTTCGTCTCTTTCCGGTCCATAATTTGCTGATTTACCGCCTGCTGCTGCACGATGGCCGCCTGACGCTGCATCTGCTGGTACTGCCAGGCAATCACGCGTTGGCGACGCATGGCGGCCATTTTACGGATCATTATTTTAAGCTCCTCCGGGCTGAGCTCGACGAGCTGACCGTTTCCAGCGGTAACTTGAGAAAATATAACCGTCGGGGCAAAAAATGATAAGCAAAGTAAAACTGTAAGAAAGATTTTTTTCATGGCGCTGGGGAATCTGGAATATTAAGACGCGGCTAATGGCATCCGTCACTATCAGACATGAAATTTATCGTAATGTTCATTCTTGGACTTATAATAAATCCCCCGAGAAGCCGAACGGCAGAATGTCTCCGGCGGAGGCAAAAACGAATACCGGACCCGCCTCGCCGCGCAGTATGAGTCTCATCGGTTTTCCGAACCTTTTCTCATGCTCCACCAGTTGCTGACGGCAGGAGCCGCAGGGGCTGGCCGGCTGCTCCAACACCTGATTAGTCGATTTAACGGTAATGGCCAGGGCGACCACGGACACCCCGGGCCGTAAACTCGCTGCGGCGGCAAGGGTAGCCGGCTCGGCGCAAAGGCACATCGGAAAAGCGGCGTTCTCCGTATTCCAGCCCGTGACGATGGTGCCGTCTTCAAGGCGGGCGGCGGCGGCTACCCGAAAGTCGGAGTAGGGGGCGTAAGCGTTGGGGAGGGCGTTCCGGGCGGTGGCTAGCAGGTGTTGGTCTTCCGAGGCCAGGTCTTCCGGCGTAGCGAAGGAGTAATATGAGATGGTGTGGGTTGGCATAGTGACGGAGAGCTTGTCACCCAAAGGTACCAACCAATTCAATCGATCCAACAATGTTGGTATTCATCTCCTCTAAATCTTCTGCCAAAATCCACAGCTCCGTGTGATGGTCAAGCCCTACCGTTTGCGTCTCATACCGATTGGTAAACTCATCACTCACTTCAAACTTCAGGGTGTAACCTACTCCGTAAGCGGGAACATTCCACTGCTCCGTGATTTCGTTGGCGTACCGCTCGTTGGTAACCGGGTAGAAGATGGGCTGACCGGGCAGACGGGGTGGAAAGGCTTTCCAGTTCAGGTCTTTGATGAGATCGAGTTCAGCTTGGTTAACGGGGCGGTAGAGGGTCATTTACTTTAGCTTTGAGCGTTTTGAGATATAAACCTTTCAACGGAGTCAGAAAACGGGAAGTTGCAGCCTTTTTAGTTTGCTTTCCAACCGTCTTTGCATCCTGCGGCCCCGCCCTGATTGCTTATCCTGACCCTTATCCCGCAATCGGTTCAAATCAAACACGAAATCAGGCAGTACGTCTCCACCGGATAATAAGCCGGTAAGCTCGGCGATGACTTCAACGCTACCGTCCGCTCGGTAAATAAAAACCCGGTCACCCTTTACGTCAATTAACCAAGCCAACCGTACGCCATTGGCCATCCAGGCATCCTGCATCTTTCTTTGCAACGGTTTCAGGTTATCGCTCTTGGAGCGGATCTCGACGATGAAGTCGGGAATCAACTCCGGAAACCGGTCGAGGTCATCTGGCTCTACTCCACTTAATCGGTCATCACTGATCCACGAAGCATCCGAGGATTTTTTCTTCCCCGGTTGGCAGCGTAAAACCGGTAGACGAGCTGGTTGTCGTTCCCAGTCCATTTTCTATTGCCCAAATGGTCAGGTAGGCATTTAAAATATTCCCACGCTCTCCGGTCTTAAACCCTACGGGTGATATAATGGTGATTTGGCCATCGCGCTCGCGCTTAACGACGAGGTCGGGGTTTAGAGAACAAAAATCCCAGAACTCTTCCTTAGGGACGCGAATAGAATAAACCCAGAAATCTGGTTTTATTTTGTTCGCGTCCCTTATTGGCAAAACTTAAGAAGTCTCCAATCCGTCATACAGCAATCTGCTGCGATTTTATCCACGGCAAGAAAGAACAGGCTCCAATTTTAAGATATTGCTTCACTCAAAATAATTCCGCTCAATAAGCAGAAGCCATAGCTGGCCTGCTAGTGGGCCAAATCAATCTTTACGAATCGAACCGCGATGATACCGTCACCTGTATCCGTGAGCAGTTGATAAATACCCGCCGGGAGCTTGGCTACCGATAAGCTACCACCCACCAAAGAAAAGGCACCGACGTAGCGTCCGTCTACCGAATAAATATCTGCTTTGGCGTTTAGTGTTTCCAGGCCCGGCAAGTTCAGCATGTTGGTAGCGGGGTTAGGGAAAGCAGGCCGGATCAGCTGTTCGTAAGTAGCAACTGAAACGGGCGGCACGGAGGAAATAATATTTTCATACCAGTATGCGACTGTGCCGCTGGCAACGAAATCCAGGTCGCCGTCATTATCCATATCCGCCACCGCTATAGAAATGGGTTGAGTGATTTGCTCACCGACGTTGTTCTGTTCAAATTCGTAGGCATCGTCAGATTCCGTACGGCGGTAGTATTGCATACCGTCCTCCCGACTACCGATAAGCACGTCATTACGGTTGTCACCGTCAAAGTCCGCTATTTTGATCGTACGTAGTTCCCGAAAGCCAAACTGGATAAATCCGATACTCGTAAAACCGTCGTTACCATCCGCGAGGTAAGGGTAAAGGGCGTTTCTTTCGGCGACAATGATGTCGATCAGACCATCATTATTTATATCGGCAAAAAGCCCACGGTCCGCAAGATCAAACTGTATGCCGGGTCCTTCTTCCGGTACGCCCCGTTCGTTACTCAGAAAGATCAGCGTGCTATTTTTGTCAAAATCAAGTGATTCACGATTGATAGCGATGTCGTCCCGTCCGTCGTTGTTCCAATCGAATACTTCCAGATCAGTAATCGAATTAAATTCCGGAAAATAGTGGTTACCACTGTAATTATTAGCACCGTCATTCAGGTAAACGAAAATCCCGCGTGCATCATCCGAAGCATAGCCTGCAAAATCGATGTTACCGTCGCCGTTGAAGTCACCCGCTTTTAAGACTGTAGCCCCGCTGATACCCATTGATACCACTGTGAAGTTAGCATCACCGTCATTCTGAAACAAATAGAGGTCTCCATCACCATCTTGTGCAGCGATGAAGTCGACATCGCCATCCTGATCGAAGTCTCCCGCACCCGGAATGCCGCCGGCGGGTATAAAATCACCGATATAACCTTCTTCCCTGAAGGTTAAAGAGTCTGTGGTATTATTCAGGAGCAAGTTGATTCCCAATCCGCCTCCAAATATCCGGTAGTCGTTACCGATTACATCCGGTAGGCTATCACCGTTGAAGTCCGCAATAACGGGAGCGAATAAGTCAGCGCCTGAACCAGAAGGAAACTCGCGAAAGGTCTGGCCGGAAAGACGGGAGAATAGGCTGACCAGGGCCAGGAAGAAAATATAACGCTTCATTGTGTACTGTGTTAAAAAGGTAAATAGGTATAGCAAATATAAGGATGTATGCGAATAACCGCAAAATAACAAGCTTGTGAAGAATTATCGAATTTTCACCTCCTCCCCGGCATTAACGAACAGCACATTGCCCACTTCATCGTAGCCCGCGAAGTAACCCGGCCCGATGCGCTTGAGCGCCTCGTCGCGGAACCCGAGGATGATCAGGTCCGCCTCCCCCGATTTACGGGCGATGACCGATTTGGAATCCGAATCGTCCATCCGGCAAAGGACGTCGATGTTATTTCGGCTGATGGGGATCTGGCCGGTTTCGATCAGGTCGTAAAGGGCTTGCTCTTCTTCGTTAAGCTTTGACTCCTCGAAGACGGCGAAGAGCTTGATCTCCGCACCGTGCCAGTCGGGGTGGCCGGTCATTACGTACGCCAGCAGGATCATCAGGTTGGCGCTCTCGTAGTGCGCCCGGGTGATCCAGACGTGGATGGCCTTCTTCAGGCCGAAACCACGTTCGGACAACCCCAGGATACCGACGTTGAAATCCACCGACTTGATGAGTTTAAAGTTGTCGATGATGTCGTCCAGGCCGGCCTGATCGTTCTTTGAGTACTCCAGCAGCAGCAGGTTGTTCTCCGTGCCCGCGATGCCGGGAAACTGCACCACCTGCGCAATCGCCGAGGTGTAAGAGGGAGACACGATTGTGTCGACGTAGATGCGACTGTCGGTTGCCTCGGCCATGCGGATGATCCGCTGCTTGATCTCGGCTGACTGCTCGCTGGTCTCGTGGCTCAGGTAGCCATCGAGGTAATGGATATAGGTGCCGAAACCATATTTTTGGCTAAGCCACCGCAGCAGGTCGAAGGCTCCAAGACGGGTAAAGGTGGCGTTACTGGCCGCGATCACGCTGGGCCGCCAGCTTTTCTTCTCCTCCTTATCCGCCTTCTGCAGAAAGATCTGGAGGCGGCGGCTGAACTGAAAAATGACCCCCTGGAAGATGAGGGCCATGCTCCGTTTGTCGGGGTTGGAGTAGGCGATGTACAGGTACAGGATACCGATCACCAGTACCGCCAGGGCCGCGTAGGTGGAGTTCATGAAGAACATGAGCCCGAAACAGGCCAGCGCGCCGAAGAGGGAAACGTACCACTTGGAGCGGAAGGTCGGCCGGTAACTGGGGTCGGCGGCAAAGTGGTTCAGGAAGCTGATCAGGCAAAGCGAGCCGTAGGTGACCATAAAGAACATGGAAATGATCTCGGCGACGCTGTCGAGTGCGCCCAGCAGGATGAAGAAGGCGGCGAGCACGACGGTGATCAGGCTGGCGTTGTAGGGTTCTTTGTTCTCCCCCTTCCCTTTCGCGATCCAGGTATTGATGGCCGGAGCGGGAAAGATCTTATCGGCCGCGATGGCCTGCAGCGTCCGCGGTGCCACCAGAATGGACCCGAGGGCGGAAGAGATCGTGGCCGCAGCCAGCCCCAGGGGGATGAGCCACCAGCCTTGCCAGGCGATGTCGGCCATAACGAGGCGGCCGGTATCCGCCAGGGCTTCGGGGGGCGCGGAGACGGAGAGCTTCCAGGCCATGAAGAAATAGATGACCATACCGCCGATGGTAGCGGCCAGGGTTCCCAGAGGAATGCTGCGGCCGGGATCGCGCAGATCTCCGCTCAGCCCCACACCCGCCGTCATGCCGGTAAAGGCGGGAAAGATGATGGCGAAGACGGTGAAAAAGCTTATCCTGGTGAGGTCCGGCGCGGCGGGTCCGGCAGCAGTTTGTACCGCAACGGCGGGGCCGGACCCGCCGAGCGAGTCAACACCGACCGTCCCTTCGCTCAGCATTCCGTTGACGCTGTTGAAAAAGTCGATCCCATGGGTTGCGGCGTACTCCGTCCGGCCCAGAAAAAAGGCGATCAGGGCAATTGCCAGCGTGAACACCACGCTGTAGAGCACCTTCACGCCCAGATCGGCCCCCTTGGTCAAAATGAGCAGGGTGAGCAGCAGCAAGGCGGGGATACCGACGGTCTGCGGCAGGCTCAGCAGCCGTTCCGCCCAGGGCAACAACGGCTGCGTATCGATGATCCAGGCGATGAGCGGCCGGAAAGCTTCCGTGAAAGCCATGATGTAAAAGGCGACCGAAATTGCCTGCGACATGTACAGCGCAATGCCGATCGTAGAGCCGATCACCAACCCGAAACTGCGGGAGATGATGTAGTATTCTCCCCCACCCTCCACTTTCTGGTTGGTGGCGATCTCGGCGATGGCCATCGCCGTAGGGATGGTGACGGCATGTCCGATCAGGATGATCGCCAGCGTACCCGCCAGGCCGACCATGCCGACGGCAAACCCGAAACGAAGGAACATGATGGCTCCGAGAATCGTACTGATGGCGGTAAAAAAGACCGGGGCGGTGCCAAATTTTTGTTTGCTCATATGCGAAAAACCGGATCTACCGGCCCGCGAAGATACTGTATCGAAGAACCGACACTGAATCCGGCGAGGAAAAAGCACGATAAATTAATGGGCTATCTTCGTAAAACCACTCAATTAACGGACAAGAAAGACCAACTTACACATCGTCATTTACGCATGCCGGATGTTGGGATATATTTATTTAGGGCGCGGACGCAGGTGAAAAGTAAGTCGCTGAGCGGGGCACGGACTGTGCCCGGTTAGTGAATACCCCTCCGGCCCGCGAAACGCTTTTTCCGCCTGCGGGCGGATAGGTGATGATCCTGACCTCTTGACAAACGGGTGATCGCACCTTTCAACCCCGGTCGTATATTTGAAGCACCAAATTAAAGCCATCATGCCCACCACCACCAAAACAAAGAACTTCACCACCAAGGCCGACTTTCACCAATCGAGCAGCCCCGACCGCTTCCAGCACCACGACTACATGGGCGTCGATGACCTGCTGACCGACGAGCATAAGATGGCACGCGACGCCGTCCGCGACTGGGTTAAGGCCGAGGTCAGTCCCATCATCGATGATGCCGCCATGCGCGGTGTGTGTCCTACCCATCTATTTAAGGGCTTGGCGGATATCGGTGCCTTCGGGCCTTCCCTCCCCGTCGAGTATGGCGGTGGTGGTATGGACGAGATTGCCTACGGCATCATCATGCAGGAGCTGGAACGCTGCGATTCGGGCCTGCGCTCCATGGCTTCGGTGCAGGGCAGTCTGGTGATGTACCCCATCTATAAGTACGCCAGCGAGAAAACGAAAAAGAAATACCTGCCGAAGCTCGGCACGGGAGAGTTTATCGGTTGTTTCGGGCTTACCGAACCCGACAGCGGCTCCGACCCCGGTAGCATGAGCACCAACATTAGGGATGCGGGCGATCACTATGTTCTCAACGGGGCCAAGATGTGGATCACCAACAGCCCGGTGGCCGACGTGGCCATGGTATGGGCCAAAGACGAAGACGGCCAGGTGCGCGGCATGGTTGTAGAGTCGGGCTGGGAAGGCTTCAGCGCCCCCGAGATAAAGGGCAAGTGGAGCCTGCGCGCTTCCATTACCGGAGAGCTGGTTTTCGACAACGTCAAGGTGCCGAAGGAGAACGTATTTTCCGACATCAAGAGCCTGCGCGGCCCGCTGAGCTGCCTGAGCAAGGCCCGCTACGGCATCGCCTGGGGAGCCATCGGCGCGGCGCTCGACTGTTACGACTCCGCCCTGCGTTACAGCCAGGAGCGCACCCAGTTCGGCAAGCCGATCGGTCAGTTCCAACTCACGCAGAAGAAGCTGGCCGAAATGATCACCGAGATCACCAAGGCCCAGTTGCTGGCCTGGCGCCTCGGCACCCTGGCCAACCGGGGCGAGGCGACACCCGCCCAGATTAGTATGGGCAAGCGCAACAACGTGATAATGGCCCTGGAGATCGCCCGCGAAGCGCGGCAGATCCACGGTGGGATGGGCATCACCAGCGAGTACCCGATCATGCGGCACATGGCCAATTTGGAATCGGTGGTCACCTACGAGGGAACCCACGATATTCACCTGCTGATCACAGGGATGGATGTTACCGGGTTTAACGGATTTGCTTAGGGACTGCTTCTCCTAGTCGGCCAGCCGCTCGGTAACCGTGTACAACTTCTTCGTCGCTGGCAGACGGAGTTGCGTACGTAGAACACGTTGAGGGTTTTTGATTTCCGTCAACTCTTCTAAAAACTATTAATTGCACCTGCGTTCGCGCCTGAATACAGCTCTAAAGCCACCACAGGTACACCAGGCACATTACCGCCAGATATGTCCCGAACCAGCGCCAGTCCGTATACCGGCCCGGTCCGATTCCGGTCCGGTATTTAAGGTAGATCATCAGGCAAATCTTGTCCGCCAGATAAGCGATCACGGTAGCCCAGATGATGCCCGACAAGCCGAATACCGGTGCTAAAGCTATACTAAGCACCACGTTGATCACCAGTTCCAGCAAACCGAATATCATCAACAGACGCGTGTGCCCGAATGCGGTAAGTAAGGGTACGGGAAACAGCAGCCGACTAACAACTACAAAGAGATACGCCTGAAAAAGCGGCAAACTCTCCGCGAACAGCTCGGTAAACACCAGCGTCCACCACCACGGAGAGGTAGCCATCAGCAAGATCGCCCCGCCAAAGATCCAGTGGTACAACCGTCGGGAAGAGGATTTCAGCAGATCGAGGCCGGCCGTCGGCGATTCGGTCATCAGGGGCAGCACGACCACCGTAACGCCATTAATGATTGCCGCCAGCAAAGGCAGTTCACGCGCGCCGTAACGAAAGGTGGCAAAAACCTGCTCGTCACCTGCGTACCAGTAGTTGACAAACCAGGGATCAAAAGCGGTCACCAGGGCACCGACGGAGGCGTAGAGCATCAGGGGCCAGGCGGTTTTAAGTAAGGTAGTCCGGTAATTCGGCAACTCGGTAGAACCGGCCTCAGAGGCTTTGGCAATGTCAGGCGATTTTCGGCGATCGTACAGCAACCACGCCAATATGATTGCTCCTTTAAGCCCAGCTAAAGTTGCCAGCACGAACAAAGCGTGCGCAAGGCCCGCCCCGTAATAAATTGGAACCAACAAAGCCAGCACAAACCCAAGCGCGGAAACTCCGCCAAACGCAGCCAGCGGCCATGGTTTTCCCCGAATGGTCAGTACCTGCTCAAAAAACAAGCCCGGCCACTGCGTCAGCAAAAACAGGAAAAAGTACCCCCAGCCTTCCGGAGCCCGCCCCAGACGCAAAAGGTGGAAAAGCGGGCGATGCAGTCCGGCGACAACGACCAATAATACGCCCGAAAACAAGGCTACCCCCGTCACGGCCATACGGGAATACCGCGCAACTTCCGCAGGTCGGCTAGTGCGAATTGTTACCAGATAGGCTTGCAACAGGCCGGTAAGCCAGCCAAAGCCGAGGATGTATCCCACGTACAGCAAACTTTCCCACTGCCCGATGACCTCCCGACCTACGCTCAGGCGCGGCAGGGCCAGGGCCACCACGATGATCGCGCCCTGGCGGGCGGCCTGGGCGAACTGGCCGGCGCGGATTAAGGAGCGTTCAGTGTTCAGAATTTAGAATTCAGGGTTCAGAGTTCGGAGTTCGGAGTTCGGAGTTCGGAGTTCGGAAATTAGTAGCCTGGATTGAGGGTTCAGAAATTATAACTCATAAATCAGGGTACGAGTATATAGAACAACTCCCCGGCCATTAACCTCTGATTCCTGATCTTTAAAGTGTGATCTATAACCTCTGAATTCTGATCTCTCGCTCCTAAAGCTCCTCCGTAGTGTGCAAAAGTTCCATCCCAAAATCCTTCATTTCCTCCAGCACGGGTTCGTAAACCTCCTTCATAGTGGGGATATGAACCCCGGTGGCCTTGATGAGCTCCTGACTGATGAGGCGCACGAAGATGCCCATCGGCAGACCCACCAGGCGCGACATGGCGGTATCCTGTGCATCTTTTCCCTTCATGGTCAGGTTGCTTACATCGCGAAAGGTCTTCCCGTCCAGTTCGTAGTCAATTTGGTGCTGCATCACGATCAGGTCTTTATCGTCGGGGCCAAGCTTCCATTTATCGAGCAACAGTTTTTCCAAAATGAGGGCGGGGGTAGCGTCGCGCAGTTTGATCCGTTTTTTACGGAAAAGCCCGAGCCAGATGAGGCGCTTCATCACCTCTCCCTGGGGGTCAATGCGGAGCATACCGGCAACGCGGTCTTTTACCGAACCGGGGCCGGAAGGGGCGAGGGCTTCCATCAACTCGTGGTATGTGATCTTGGCACTGTCGAGAATGGGGAAGTCGGCGTTGGTAAGACCGATCTTCACCAGTGCGGCCCAGGCCTCGGCGTATCCGGGGTACCGGAGGGTGCCGCGCAATATCGTCGGAATGTTTTCCAGCCCGTACTGCTCGCGGTACAGCAGGCTATCACGGTTGGCGTAGGCTTCAAACCTGCCCTGACCGGGGATATTGACCTCCCAAAGGGTACGGAAAAGGCGCTGGTAGGGCAAGAACTTCAGCTTACCGTCTTGCAGGTACTGCGCCGTACCCTGGCCCGCCAGCACCACGTTGCGGGGGTTCCAGGTAAATTTATATCCCCACGGATTGTTGTTGCTTTCTTGGGCAACCAGCCCGCCGGTGAAAGAGCGAAAAGCGGTTATTTTCCCCTCTTTTTCCCTGATCACGTTGAGCCGTTGCATGGCCGTCATGTGATCGATACCAGGATCCAGCCCCATTTCTCCCATGAAGATCAGTTCCCGGTTGCGCGCCTCATCCCCCAGGCGGTAAAGCTCCTGACTGACGTAGCTGGCCGTAACCAAGTGCTTTTTCAGCCGGATGCAATCGTGCGCCACCTCAATGTGAAGGTGAGCGGGCAGCAGGGAGACGACGATGTCGGCCCGGCCGATCAGCTCGCGCCGGTCGTTGGTTTTCGTCACGTCCAGCCAGACACCCTGGCCACGGGGATGATCACCGACTTTCAGGGCGGCGGCGTTGGGGTCGGAGTCCGCTACCGTGACGGTCCAGCCCAGCTCTTCGCTCTTGCTTAGGGTATAGTTGATCAGTGCCGCGGAGGATCGTCCGGCACCGATGATCAGAATTCTTGCTGACATGTTTATCTGGCTGCTTTTAAGCTGGTGTTTGGAGGCTGCGACAAATGTACGTTTACCAGCGCGAATTAACCCGCGTCAGTGAGCGGCCAAAACATATAATCTTTATTATAAATGCTGAATCATGAAATTTTTAGATGGATAACAACCTGCTGACCATTTAATATCCCCTTAATCCGTTACCAGCGGGAGGTTCAGCCCTGAACAAAATACGGCTGCTCACACAGGATGCGAGAAGCCGTATTTTAATCAATTCAGGTAGCGAGAAGTTTACTTATCGTCTTCCACCCGGTCTTCTTCGATATTGTGATCGACGAGGATGCGGTTGCAGTGCTCACAAATCATTACCCGCTTACGCTGGCTGATCTCGAGTTGCTGCTGGGGCGGGATGGCGTTGAAGCATCCGCCGCAGGCATTACGCTCAACCGTTACCACGCCAAGACCATTGCGGTAAGTGGTGCGAATGCGATTGTAGCCCTTCAGGAGACGATCGGCGATTTCTTTACGCTGCTTGTCGGAAGCCCGGCGAAGTTTCTTCTCCTCCTTTTCGGTCTTTGTAATGATCGCCTTCAGTTCCTCCTGCTTTACCGCCAGCAGATCCTGCTTGGCACTTTGCTTCTCGAGGGTCATGTCGAGGGCGGCCTGCTTGGTTTCGAGTTCGCGGCTGCTGGAGCCGGCTTTCTTGTCGGAGAGTTGAATCTCCAGCCGCTGCATCTCGGTTTCCTTCATCAGGGCCTCGTACTCGCGGTTGTTCTTCACGTTGTTCATCTGCTCCTCGTAGCGGAGGATCAGTTGTTCAGATTCGTTCATGTTGGCCTCGTGGCGGCTGATCTCCAGTTTGAGATCCTTCACCTGACCTTCCAGGCGGGTCACGCGGGTGTTAAGCCCTACGATCTCGTCTTCCAGGTCACTCACTTCCATGGGAAGTTCACCCTTCAGAATTTCGATTTCATCGATCTTTGAGTCGATCTGCTGGAGACGAAACAGCTCGCGCATTTTTTCTTCTACCGTCTTTTCGGTTGCAACTGCCATGCGGTTGGGGGGGATTATTTAGCGTTATTGGGGCCTTTTACAGGAAATAGTGAACGGGATTTGTCGTAATCTCCGTGCAAAGAACCGCAAAGGTAGGGAATTTCTTACGTAACAACTCCGCAAGCAATTGGGTTGTAAAGCGTTCGCTCTCGTAATGACCGATATCACAGATCATCAGGTCACCGTCGGCGTCGAAAAATTCATGGTATTTATAGTCGGAGGTGACGAACGCCTGGGCACCGGCGGCCTTCGCATCGTTTAGCAGGAAACCACCCGCACCACCGCAAAGCGCCACTGTCACAACCGGTTCCGCGACGGGTGCGGTGTGCTTGATCACCCGCAGTTCCATCTTATTTTTCAGGTAGGCGAGCCAGGTGTCTGCGTCCAGCGGAGCAGACAACTCGCCGACCATGCCGGAGCCAACCGTACCTTCTTCGTTCTTTGGTTTTAGCAGACGCAGATTTTGCAGCCCGAGGCGCTGGGCAATCCGTTCGTTGACGCCCCGGTGGCGCACGTTGTCGAGGTTGGTATGAATGGCGTAAATGGCCACGTCTTCTCTGATCGCCTTGATCACCGTACGCTCTACGTAGTTGCTGCCGTTGAAGCGCTTGAGGCCACGAAAAACGATGGGGTGGTGAGCGACAACGATATTACAGCCCCGCGCTTTTGCCTCGGCGATGCTGGCCTCGGTGCAGTCCAGACTCGTCAGCACGCCCGTCACTTCGGTAGTGGGGTGGCCTACGATCAGTCCGGCGTTATCGTAGCTTTCCTGGAGTTGGGCAGGTGCGATGGACTCGAGGTGGTCGGTGATGTCTTTTATCGTCATGGGTGGGTAGTATTAGTCTTTGGAATGCAGTCTACGGACTTTCACGACTGACGATTATTGTAAGGGCGGGGCCGCGGGTGCAAAGAAAAGACAGAAGCAGAGGATATTCTAAAACTTTTGTTTACAACATATTTTGTTTATAATTTTAGCAAATAAACATTTTCGAACACAATCCAGTAATGTTATGGCCAGGTCAAAAGCATGTCTCTTTGCGAGCGATTATCAGTTGGGAAGCCGCCTCAACCTTGCGACGGCACATCCGGCGCGTATGATCATGATGGGCCGCCTGGTTCGGGGTGGAGGTATCAGTTATCTGGAGTTGATTGCGGAGATTCCTTTAGCCGAGAGTAGTATCGCTGACCACCTGAGAATTATGACAAGAGAAGGTTTCCTACTTGATGCCGTTTTATCTGATGGACGGACCGGTTACATGTTGAATCATTCACTCTACCAAGCTTGTACCGAGGCGAGACGGCGCATTTTGTGGGGCCAGACTTCGGTGCTTTGTTTGCACCGGACGGAGTTGGGGGTTACGGTATAGAACTTTCTGTTAACGGACATTCGGACATGTCCGAATGTCCGTTAGAATATTCCGCCTACCATAAAAGCCTCTAAACCAATTCATCCAAAATTCTGCCCCAGGATTCATCAAACTTTTTCAAAGTAATTAGTAATACGAAGCGCATTCAACCCCGCAGCTTATTAACAATACCGGTAGAACTATGCCCCTCCACGAACGGAAGGGCGAGCACCTCCCCGCCCCAGGAGATCACCTCCCGGTGGCCCACAATATCTTCCACTACGTAATCCCCGCCCTTCACCAGCACATCCGGCCGCAGGGTTTTGATCAGCTCCAGGGGGGTGTCTTCGTCAAAAGCGATCACCCCGTCGACGTAAAAAAGGCCGGCCAGCAGTTGCATGCGGGCGGCCAGCGGCATGATGGGGCGTGCGGGGCCCTTCAACCTTTTCACGCTGGCGTCAGAGTTGACCCCCACGATGAGACGCTGCCCCAGTCCGGCGGCGGCGGCCAGGTAAGTTAAGTGGCCGGGATGGATGAGATCGAAAACACCGTTGGTGAATACGGTCTTATGGCTGTAGTTGCGCCAACCACAGCGGCGGCGGCTCAGATCTTCCAGGCTCAGCAGTCTTTCCGCTACTAGTTCAGTTGGGGTCATGGGGCTAAGGTAGGGCAGCTATTTACATATTCGGCATCGGAAATAAGGATTAAACGGAAATTGGGCTAAAAGACTGTTAATCAGCGAATATTCGCTAGCCGGCACGACCAAACACAACCCCCTGAACCTCTTAGGGTTCGGATTTTTCATGGCCGTAAAACCACCGTTAAGAGCAGGTTACCTTGCGCCTGAAATTTTTCTTTGCATCCCGCGGCCGCGCCTAATACGTAGCCCCGCCAAACCATACCCGCCCGTAAGCGTTACCAACAAGTTGCAATCCGCTACACGCCAACCAAATTTTAACCCGCCCCTTGCGCGAACTGAAGTTCCTCAACCAGTTTTTTTGGAAATACCGCTGGCGACTGCTGCTGGGGATCGTCTTCATTTGCGTTTCCAACTACTTCCGGGTGCTGCAGCCCCAGGTAATCCGTGAGGCGCTGGACCTAGTGATCGAGCAGGTGAGTACCTACCGGATGTACGACGGCTTCGATACCGTGGGCAACGAATACTTCGGGGTACTCAGCCACAGCCTGATGATTTTCGGTGCCATCGTACTCCTGCTCGCCCTGCTGATGGGTATCTTTCTGTACCTGACCCGCCAGACGATCATCGTGATGAGCCGCCTGATCGAATACGACCTGCGCGAAGTGATCTATGATCATTACCAGGACCTGAGCCTCGATTTTTACAAGCGTAACAACACCGGCGACCTGATGAGCCGCATCACCGAAGACGTAAACAAGGTGCGGATGTACCTCGGCCCCGCCGTGATGTACCTCGCCAATCTTATTTCGACCATTCTCCTCGTGGTATTTTCGATGCTCGCCGTCTCCCCCACCCTCACGCTCTATACCCTCATCCCTTTACCGTTGCTGGCCATCAGCATCTACTACGTCAGCAACGTTATTCATACCCGGTCGACCTTCATCCAGCAGCAACTGTCGAAACTGACGAGCACGGCGCAGGAGGTCTTCAGCGGCATCCGGGTCGTCAAGTCGTACGTGCGTGAACCGCAGCAGGTGAAGTACTTCGCCGCCGAGAGCGACCAGTACAAGGACATGAGTATGGACCTGGCCAAGATCGACGCCTGGTTTTTTCCCCTCATGGTTTTTATGGTGGGCGCATCTACCATCCTTACGGTGTACGTCGGTGGCCTGCAGGTAGTCGCCGGTAACATCTCGGCGGGCAACATCGCCGAGTTCGTCATCTACGTCAATATGCTCACCTGGCCGGTGACCGCCATCGGCTGGATCGCCAGCATCGTACAGCAGGCCGCCGCCAGCCAGAAGCGGATCAACGAATTTTTGCAAACCAAGACCAGCATCAGCGACCCCCGGCCCGACGACCGGCACGACCTTCGCGGCGAGATCACCTTCGAGAACGTCAGTTTTGTGTACCCCGATACCGGCATTAAAGCCATCGACGACGTAAGTTTCCACCTACGTGCGGGTGAAAAGCTGGCCATCATCGGCCGCACCGGATCGGGTAAGACTACAATAGCCGATCTGCTGCTGCGCATGTACGACGTGAGTGAGGGCCGTATTATGATCGACGGTACGGACATTCGAAAACAGGGGCTGGCCAACCTTCGCCGCCAAATCGGCTACGTACCGCAGGATATTTTCCTGTTCAGCGACAACATACACAACAACATCGCTTTCGGTTCCACCGAAAACCCCAGCCGGAAGGAAGTGGAAACCTTCGCCGCCCACGCCGCCGTTTACGACGACATTGCCGGTCTCACCCTCGGGTTCGACACCCTGGTGGGGGAGCGGGGCGTCACCCTCTCCGGCGGCCAGAAACAACGCGTCAGCATCGCCCGCGCCCTCATTAAAAAGCCCGACATCATCCTGCTCGATGATTGCCTCAGTGCCGTTGACACTAATACCGAGCAGCAGATTCTCGGCTACTTCAACGAAGCCCTTGGCGACAAAACGGCCGTGATCATCACGCACCGCATCTACGGCCACCTCAAATTCGATAAGATCATCGTGCTGGAAGACGGAGCTATTGCCGAGATGGGTACGCACGAGGAATTGCTGGCCAACGGGGGGTATTATTCAGAGATCGTGGAGCGGCAAGTGGAGGAGGAGGTATAGTTGGTCCTGTTTTTACTTGAAGCGGGAACAAGCGCCGGTGGGTTCAGTCAAAATTCGCGTACCCCAATTCTCCCCGTTCCGTTTTGATTCGCCAGAACCGGCCGGCCACTCCCAACCCGGTCACGGCTTCTCCGTTTTCCAGTTGGCGGATCACCATACCCTCACGCTCCGGTTGGAGGCGAAGGTAGTGGTTGCCCTCTCCGGGAACCCGTAGTTTCATCGCCGGCTCGTTCAGCCTCAGGGGAGAGGGAGCCGGCACCTCATCGGCATTTTGTAAAAACGGATAAGGATCGATAGCGCCCCGATCGTAAATACCGAAATGCAGGTGCGGCGGAGTTGTTCGTGCGTTACCGGTATTACCAACGGTGCCCACTACGTCGCCGCGGCTGACCTGTTGTCCTTTACGGACGAGCTGCTCGTCGAGGTGAGCGTAGTAATAGCGCAGCCCCCTCCGGTGGTCGTACAGCCAGACGGTTTTGCCGCCGATGCCGGTATTTGAGAGGCGGGTGATCTCGCCGTCGGTCATGGCCAGGAGGTCCGTCCCCTTCGGGGCAAAGATATCGTTGCCTTCGTGCTTACGCGTTCCACCCCCGCGCGGCGCTCCCCAAAAACTCCGGATGGCCGCTTCGTCTTTACCGGCGACCGGAAAGATAAGGACTGGCTCGGTGGTGATCCGTAATTCATAGCGGGTAAACTGCCAGGGAGGGGTTTGCAGCACCAGCAGGAATTCTTCTCCCTTCAGCCGGGATGTTTCGTGGGTGATCTCCCGGTTTTCAGCCGTCAGAAATTTTACCGGCCGTCGGCCCGCCGTTCCATCGTTGAGGCTGAACAGCTCCCCAAACAGCTGCTGCCCTTCGCTTCCGACCCTGATGCGCAGCAGCCGCCCCGCCGGTAAACGCAACCGGAGCGCCTGAGCGGAGTACAGCAAATTGTTATCGAGGTGAATCACTTCCCGGTGCGGCAGTTCCACGCTGAGCGGGGTGGATTTGGCAACATCGTATGCTCCGTCCCACAGTATCAGATCCTCCTCCCCGATCCGGTTTTCCTTCAGGGCAATTTTCCGATAGGCGGTGCGGGGCGTGCGGGGGCCGAACCACTGGCTGAAGAGAATCTTTACATCCCCCATCAGGTCGCGGCCACCCGTTGCGACGTACAGGGTCAGCAGACCAAGCGTAATAAAAATAAAGAGGTAGAAACGGGACCGGGAGGAAAGGCGCATTGAATTTGTGAGACTGAGGTATATAAATGCTACCGGCCCCTCCGATACGTGCAGTTGCCGGTGCGTTTTTTACGGCCGTTGCGGCTCTGCCGCAACGGTTTACACCGAAGTCTGCCGTTCACTGAGCTTGCGATGTGCCGAGCCCGTCGAAGGATCGAAGCGACCGTTTGGGTAGCGGCCAGAAGGTTGAAGCGAAGAAAGACATCTCAAAAATAATCGGCGGCGGAGTAAAAATTAAAAAAACAAGGTTCTCATGATTGACCTGAACCCTCGGTATGGCAGGACCGGAACCGGCTGAAGAACATCCTGAACTAGAGGTTACACAAGCTTCGATACATCACAACCGCGGGGCCAAAGTCGGCCCTGGCGGCGCGGGAAAGGTCTTCACAGCCACCCATATAGTTTTGCAGCAGTATGAAGCCAAGCCCACGGTTATAGTGTAGTTCGGGCCAGTCGACCCCACCTTTAAGTGCGGCATCGGTATATAAATTGACGGCGCCGGCGTAGTCGTGGTTGAGCATGGCCAGGTTGGCTTCCAGCATCCGTCGTACTCCGTGGTTGTAAGTGCGGGGTAGTTCCGCCAGCGTGTTACGCGAATTGAGAACTTCGTGCCCTACCTTTTGCTGAAGGGCCCTCACGGCCAGGGCGGTGTCCGGCGCGTTGATGATGCTCAGGTACTGATCGTAGAAGTATTCCTGGGGTGTAGCCGGTTCATCTCCGTCCTTATCCATCGCGTTGATCCCGTAGTTTGTACGGTACCAGTCGCGCGGGTACAGTGCCAGGAAAGGCAGCAGACCATTGCGGCCTTTGGCTAAAAAGAATGCCGCGGCGTTGGGGTTATATCGGGCGGCCTTCCGGAGGTCACGTTGGGCCTCCAGATCGCGACCAAGTCGGTACAGCAGCTCGGCACGGGCCGCTAATACAGGCACCCAGTCGGGCTGCCAGGCCAGGGCACTATTGTACGTCAGCAGCGCAATCTCGAACTGGCCGGTGAGTTGCTCGCGGTGCGCCCGGTTGAGCTGCGCCACCGGTAAGTTATCGTAGCTGATGATGCCCGAAGCAGGCAACAGGGCAAGCTCGGTTGCCTGTGCCGGCAACAAAATAGAGGAAAGAAACAGTACAAGCAACGAGCAAAACTTACGAAAATCAATCATGGCCATGGATTTGCTCATTACAACTACTATTATTTATGATAGTTTTACTTTTATTGTTATATACAGCATAATTTACACTACCCTGACAATTTTAATTAAATACCAGCAATTCTCAGTTTAGCCTTTAGACATTGAGCTCAGTCTTTTAGGTCACCAATTCCATGCGCTTAGTCTCTCCCCTCCACCGGACCCTCCGGAGGAAGCCGCGAAACGAAAGGAGCCGGGGGTGAGGTTAATTAAAGCCAAATTGAGAACTGCTGATTAAGTATCTATCTGCTGAGAAACAGCCGACTGCCGCATCAGCCAGGGCGGCGCTGCCGTTATTTCAGCCCCCAGAGCGCACAGTTGTTCAGCCTCCACCCGGTCGGCATCCCTTCCCCAACGGAGCCGCCTGCTTCAATCGTCAACTTGGTAAACGGCGCTTCCGGGAAGAAAATATCGGTGAGCACGGGATCGCCCTCGTCAAAAAATATTTCGGCGGAGTTTGTCGTAGGCGGGTTCCTAAATCGGTAGCGTGCAGGCTCAGCTCGCGGGGGAATCGTCATAGCGCTGCGCCAGGTGTCGGTTGGTACTTCATTGGCGTACATCCAGCTGCTCATCCAGCCCGGCAATATGCGGCGGTTATCGGGCAGGTTGTTGAATGTGACCCCGGCGTAGTTGTCGCGGCAATGGTCGATCCATTGTATGGTGTCGGTGGGAGAGAAAATCGCTTCCCGGCGGGACGTGAACTCCTTGCCGTCCCAGTGCCCCGTAAAGTAAAAGGAGCCCGAGCCACCGTTGGCCCCGCCGGGGTTGGTGCTGACGATGAGCACCCGGCTTTCTTCGCCGGTTTCCTCGATGGTGATCGGGAAGAGATCGGGGCACTCCCAAACGCCACCGTGGTTGCGGGCGTACGGACCCCACTCACTCATAAACACCCATTCCTTCATGTTTTTATTTTTACTGCCATAGAACTGCACGCGGTCGTGAGCAGCCAGGGTCATCACCCACTGTTCGCGGGCTTCGTCGCGGAATACTTTCGGGTCGCGGAAGTCTTCCGGGCCCTGATTGGGCAGCACGGGGTTACCGGCGTACTTGGTCCAGGTGCGGCCCCGGTCGTCGAGTAGGCGATGCCCTGACTCTCGAAATCCTCTGCGCCTTGCTTCCGGGCCTACTCGTCGTGGTGGTGTAAATGGCGACGAGGGGCGGGTCCCCGTCTTTGCCGAAGCCGCTGTTGTTATCGTGGCCCTCCACGGCGCTGCCACTGAAGATGTAGCCCTCCTCACCGGGATACAGGGCGATGGGCAGGTGTTCCCAAGTCACGAGGTCTTCACTTACGGCGTGGCCCCAGTGCATCGGGGCCCAGGTGTTGCCGTTGGGGGTAATGCTGTTAGAAAAGGTGGTATTCCCCCCAGTGAAAAATGAGGCCGTTGGGGTCGTTCATCCAGCCGGAGGGCGGGGTGAAGTGGTAGCCGGGGCGGAGGTGGGCGTCGGGCACTTTTCGGGCGCGGCCGCGGGTGCGGAGGGGAGATCTTCGGAAGGCATTGCCGGAGGGGCATCATCGTCGCCTTTGGTTGCGGTGCCGGAGTCGCAAGCCGTGAGCACGGCCAGAAAAATAAAGACGATCAGGAAACGGGTCATAAATCTCCGACTGTTTAAACGATGCCATACTGACATTGCTTTTATTTTTTGTCTCTGCATTCCCGCGCCCGCGCTTCCCCATCGGCGCCCCTCAGAAAAAAAGCACCCACCCGCAAGAAACGAGTGGGCGTTAAAAATATAGTGATTTGCAAAAAGTCTGTTTATTGCTTGTGAAGAAGCCGGCCACTGATGCCAAAGTTACAAAATTGTGCCTGAAACCGCTAATCCTCTGTTTTGCAGTTACTCAGAAGCGATAAGCAACGGAACCGATCCAGCGCTTCGCCGCTTGATCGACCCGGAAATTTTCTCCCGCAATGGAAAAGTCGTCTCCGTAGCGGGAAAAGTTTCCGTCGTACCGCACGTCAAAGGTGATCGGACCAATGTCGACCGCCGCCCCCAGGGCGTACCCCAGGTTGAAGGTATCAAAAGCGCGCTCACGGCCGTCAGCATTGCGCAGGTCACTGGCACTGGCTACCTTGAAGTGGCCCACCGGGCCGGCGTTGAGGCTCAGGAAGGCAACTTTCCAACTCGCCAGTAACGGCACGTTAATGTCGGTATAACGCTCCCGAAATATCAGCGTACCGTTTTGGTCCGGATCATCGAAGCGAAAGCGGTTGGAGGCCGTATTAAGGGTAGCCTCCGTCTGGATACCGAAGCGATCGGACAGCGGCACGCGCACCAGGGCACCTATCTGGAATCCGTAACTGGCGTCGGAAAGCGCCAGGCGCAGGTCTTCCCGCCCGGTACGCGTGAGATCGAATTGTTGCTCCCGCAAAGCTTCCGTGGCCAGGCCGGCCTTGAGGCCGAATTCGATCTGGGCAAAAACTGCCGTGGAGATCAGGGAGAAGAAAGTGAGGAGAATTAAGAGTTTGTGGTTCATGATAAGGGAATTGATCTGAATATTTGAAAAAGGGTTGAGTGAGGAACGAATCGGTGCTACAAAACACTTCCGGGTGTCGGGTTATGTAGCGACAAAAGTCGGGGACGAATTGCCCCTGGGCTGTTAAAAGGCGTTAAAAGACTTGTTACTGCTTGCTTAATGTTTTGAGCCCGGCGTCCGTTACGGTCGCCTTTCTCACTGGGGTATCCGGCCCCTCGTCGTTACCAAAGCCGAGTAAGAAAGCAGGAGGGATCGGCACTCCCGGACAGGAATACGCCCCGCCGCGCGAGATAAAAGGAAGCAAAAGAGAATTTAGCCGATCAACAGAACCAGGATAACCAACAACACCCCACCGGCCGCAAAAAGCCGGATTCGTTCCGACCGTTGCTCTGCCGCCCGCTGCTCCTTGCGTTGTTTATTCAGCGGTGTTTCCACATCGTAGTTGATGCGGCAGTCGTAGGTGAAATTGTCTCCCCCGGTATGATCGATGGACACCTCGCAAAGTTGCTGATCAAGAAAAATGGTGTACGTCTTTGATTCCTTCACCGAAAAATCGATGGCGACCACGCTGTTGTTGCAGTGGACGACCACGTGGTGGGTCTCCTCTCCATGAAAAAGGCCCAATTTATACTGGTTGCCGTAGTGGCCCGTAATGTTCCAGGCGTGTTGTGCCATGGGAATTGGTAAAGATTGGCGGAGGAAAAAACGGGTGTGCCGTCAGACTGTTGCGGGCATTATCAGCGAACACACGGTTATTGAAGGTAAAAGATAGGATTAAAATTTGAAGGCGTACGGATTTTAACACCAAATGACCGGCTGGCGGTCAGGAAAGGAACGCACCGGCGGCGGCCCCGCCCCAGCTGCCCGTACATTCCAGGATGCGAAAGCGGGTAAACATCTCCTCGCGGTACCAGTTTCGTACGCGGGTCAGCCTGACCACCTCCGCGTGGTGCTCGCTCTTATAGGCAAAATCGCGCATGGCCTTTCCACTCGTCCAGATGCTGAAGGTGGCCTGCATGAAAACGGGGTACTCCCCTACCCCGATGCTGAGTTTGCGCGCGGGGTGCTCGTATACCGAAGCGGAAGTTCGGGGAACGTAGCGCCAGAAATCGACCAGCTTGCGGGGGCGGATGGTAGCGCGGGTGATCACGGCCACCGGGGCGGAGGGGTCGTGTTTCTCTGGTTGGGGGAGGAAGGGCTGCTGCCCCCCCCACTCGCCGTGGGTCATGGTGGCAGCCAGGTAAAAAGTGGCCTGCTCGGCGGTGCGGCGGGCGTTGGCCAGCCACCAGGGATGGGAGGCGAAAAAGGTATCCACGGCGGCTCGGTCCCGCCAGTGCCCCACGAAAGCGTAAACGCCGAGGTTGGGCTGCAGGCCGAAGCCGTTGCCCGCTCCGCTGCCCAGCAGACGCCCGAAGCGCAATCCATCGGTTCTTGCCAGCGGACTGGAGAACGGGAAGCCCGGCATCAGTCCCATCTGGGTAAAGATCCAGGCTTTTGCGCGGAGGCCCCGGTAGCGGAAAATTGTAACGGTGGTGATCTCGCTCATCGGTTCTCTTAACGCGCCGCCGGGAAGGTGGTTTTCACAACCGGCTAAATTAAGCGGCGCGGACGCGGGTGCGGGGTCAGGCTGCGGGCAACACCGGTAGCGCGGCCAATCCCTTGATAATCTTTAATCCTATATCTTGCGCCCCATGCGCGCTTTCCCACTCTGCTTTTTAGTCCTGCTGCTTTGCACCTGCGCGCCCGCCCGAGTGGTTGCCCAAAGCAGCGCCGAGCTCATCGAATCCCTAGACGATGCCGATACCGACGACGAGCGCTACGGCATCCTTTACGACCTCACCGGCCGGCTGCTGGAATCCGGCCGCCGCGAAGACAAGGCCCTGGCCGTCACCTTCAGCAAGCAACTCTACGGAGCCGCCGAACGCCTCAACGACAGTAAACTTGCCGGGCCCGCCGCTTACACCCTCGCCCTGGCCTACCGCAACGTCCGCGACGAGAAGAACACCGACCGGTTCATGGCCGAATCCGTCGAGCACGCCATGAAGGCCCGCCAGCCCGACCTCATCATGCTCGCCGTAGCCGAACGCAACCGGCTGGCCACCAAAGCCCGCAACTACCGCGAAGCCGCCGCCATCAGCCAGCGCGCGCTCGACTATTTTACCCGCAACGGCGACAACCGCAACCTCTCCGCACTGCGTGCCCAACTGAAACGCGAACAGGCCGCCCTGCAGCGCCGCAAACGGGAGATCGAGCGGGAGACCAGCGCGCTGTCCGGTGAGGTAAACCGCCTCAGTGCGGAAAAAGACCGGCTCAGTGGCTCCAACCAGCAACTGCAGGGCACCAACAAAAAGCTGGAACGGGAAAACCTGACGCGCAAGGAACAACTCGCCCGGCGCGCCCGGGAACTGGAAGAGCGCAACCGCGAACTCAACCAGACCCAGGAGGCAAAAGCCGCCGTGGAAAAGCGCGTGGCCGAGAGCAAAAAGGAGATCAGCGTCCTGGGGCGGGAAGCACTGGAGCAACGCGCCATCGCAACCGAAGCCCGCGAACGACGGGTGGAAGCCGACCTCGACCGCCAAAAAGCAGAGCGGAAAGCCGAACGGCAATCTACCCTGCTCTACGCTGCCATCGGAACCGGGGTCGCCCTGTTGCTATTGGCCCTCACTTTCTTCAGCCGTTTCCGCGTAAAGCAACGCTCGGCCGAAAAACTGGCGGCCGCCAACGACGAACTCGACGCCGCCCGCCGCCAGTCGGATGACCTGCTAAAGAACATCCTTCCCGTAGAGATCGCCGAAGAACTCAAAACCACCGGCAAGGCCCGCGCGCGCCGTTTCCCCGACGCCACGGTCCTTTTTTGCGACTTCGTTAACTTCACCGAAACCGCCGAACGGCTCGGAGCCGAAGCTCTCGTGCAGGAACTCGACACCTGCTTCAAAGCCTTCGATAAGATCATGGACCGGTACCCCGGCGTAGAGAAAATCAAGACCATCGGCGACGCTTACATGGCCGCCTCCGGCCTCTCCGCCCGCAAATCCGTGCCCCACAGCATCGTGAACGCCGCACTGGAAATGCAACGATTTCTGCGGGAAGAGGGGGAAAAGCGCGCACAGCTCGGCCTGCCCTTTTTCACGGGCCGTATCGGGCTGCACACCGGGCCCGTAGTGGCCGGCGTGGTGGGCGCAAGAAAATTTGCCTACGATATCTGGGGAGATACCGTCAACGTCGCCAGCCGCATGGAGGGCAAGAGCGAACCCGGCCGCGTCAACGTGTCCGAGACCACCTACGGCCTGATCAAATATAAATTCCGCTGTACCTACCGGGGCAAAGTGCCGGCTAAAAATAAAGGCCAGATCGACATGTATTTTGTCGAGGAAGAGCACGTCGGAGCCGGCTAAACGAACGGTTTACGATATTTGCGCCGCGCCCGGGTACGGGTTACCGCGTTTTTTTGCGTTATTTTACCGAAACCGAAAGTCTAGTAAGTCCATGGCATTTAAAATGAAGCAAGAAGGTAAGTTCGAATACCTGGAAACGGGCGGACCGGGCGAACCACTCGTTTTGCTCCACGGACTCTTCGGCGGCCTCAGCAACTTTGGGGCACAGATCGAATTTTTCCGGGACAAATTCAACGTCATTCTGCCTACACTGCCGATCATGAGCCTGCCGCTGCGCAAGGTATCCCTGGCCGGTCTGGTGGATCACCTCGAGGATTTCATCGCATACAAAAATTTGCCCTCTATCCACGTCATGGGCAACAGCCTCGGCGGCCACGTGGCCATCCTCTACGCCCTGGCTCACCCCGAAAGGATCGCCACCATCACCCTGTCGGGCAGCAGCGGGTTATTCGAAAGCGCCATGGGCAATACCCTGCCGCCGCGCAAGAACTACGAGTTCATCAAGAAAAAAACGGAAAGTACATTTTATAACCCCGAGGTAAGCACCAAGGAGCTGGTTGATGAGGTTTTTGAAACCGTCAACGATCGTAATAAGGGGTTGCGCATCATCATGACCGCCAAATCCGCCGTGCGCCACAACCTGGGCCACAAACTCGACGCCATCAAGGCCCCCACCCTGCTGATCTGGGGCAACCAGGACACGATCACCCCGCCCTTCGTCGGGGAGCAGTTCAAGGAACTCATCGCCAACTCCGAACTATACTTCATCGACAAGTGCGCCCACGCGCCAATGATGGAGGTGCCGGACGAGTTCAACGAGATCATGGGAGCGTGGCTACAACGGGTGGCCGGTTAAGTGGGCTATACGTCTGTAAAATTTCAAACAAAAAAACTTTAAATCAAGCAAAAGTCATGGCCGAACGGACGGGCATATACCAAGGAATATCCAGCAATTCTCAGTTTTGCCTTTAGGCAATGGCCTCAGGCTTTTAGGTCGCCAATTCTATGCGCTTAGTCCCCTCTCTCCTCCGGAGTAAGCCGCGAAGTTATACTCATAACAAGCAAGCTTTCGTCCGGTTATTTTAATTTTGCACCGAGATTAGGAAGATCCCGCACTTTCGGCCATTGTTGCCGCTTGGGGCTCCTGGTCTTTTTTACGTTTTCGACGCTGGCGATTACTCAATGGAGCGTCCTGAGATACTGATTGGAATCGGCGTTTTGGATCCTCTCTTATGATTGGCTCTGCCTCTTGAACTTCTTCTTTGCTTCTGGGATCGATTTGATTAAGTTGGTCCACTCCGGGGTCGAAGTTTGTACCACTTTTCAACATCCCGTACATGACCCTGATCAGTTTATGCATCAGTACACCTGAAGCTTCATCGTGAACCATTCCCTTTTTGCGGAACTTAGCGTAGATACTCTTTAAGTAGGGCTCATTACTCAGCGTACGGAAGGCCAACAAGTAGACTTCTCGGCGAACCAAACCATTTCCTTGTTTGGACATTCCTGTACGCACCGTCCCGTCACCGCTTTTCTTCACTCTGGGCCGTACGCCAAAAAAAGCGGCCATGGAACTGGCATCATCGAAGCGGTCTATATCTTCGAAGAAGCATAACAAAGTGGTTGCACTAGCTTTGCCCATCCCTTCGATGGAGCATAGCTGCTCAACCTGCTTGCCTGCAACGGGAGCAACTTGACAGAGAAGCTCTTCAAGCTCCTTAATCTCTTCTAAAAATGACAAGATTTGGCGAGCCTCCGATCTGATAGCCGCAACTACCAGCGGTGGCGTCTCTTTCATATCGATTCCATCCTTGAGGGCATCGTAAATTTGAATCGCCTTACCCTTTGGAACACTCTTAGAACCCTGCTTGGCAGCTAGTTGAACTGCTCTTTTCCCTCCGTGAGCAATAAGAATTTTAAGAAAATACTGAGAACAGTCCGCGGGAAGGAAGGGTAATAAAGAAGGCAAATACCGGTACAGCAACTGTTGAAGACTATTCCTGTGTCCAGTACAGTCTTGCTTCAGACTCGTTATATGGCGTATTAGGTTCCGAGCCGGTGCATAAGCTGGATCAACGACGATCTCTGAGGGCTCGAAATGTTCCAGGTTCTTTGCTACGTGATGGGCCATTGTTAAAGCGCTGACTCCGTCACTTATGCCATTGCGCTTCTGAACCCGGTATTCATGATGAATTAGTTTTGGATTGAGACGGTATCCTTCGACAAAATCGCTCAGGGAAGCTTGTTTTGCCATTCGCAGCCAGTTGTCTTCCAGACCTCCGGTACTTTCGACGATGAAGAGAAGACGCTTAGCTTTATGTGTCTTTTTAAGTGAAATCAGTTGCTCACACAGCTTGGTGTGGCCGGCTTTATTATCGTCAAGTTGGAAAAGCTCCATTAGCAGCTTTTTTCCACTATTAATAACGATAAAATCACCGTACCCCCTTACTTACGTCAGCCGCTACAATGATCGTTTTGGACATGATAAAGAATTGATGATGAAAAGGAAGTCAGGCAAGTTCAAGCTTGTCAATACGGCTTCGGGAACCTAGTTATACTCCGAGCTTTAGCCTGACGGCGGGGAGACACTTCGCGACGGTGTCGTGCACCAGCGAAAGATAGTTCCTCCTCTGGCCGCCAAGCTAGCTTAACTTCGGAGATACAAGGATACAAGCGAAAGGGACTCGGGGTGAGGTTGATTGAAGTTAAGAACTGCTGAAGAATACCCCGGTTGTTTGTCAATTTATTTAGGGAAGGGGCGGGGCCGTGCGATGGTTCTCGGACTGCGTGTTGCATCCACCAAAAATTTGTGTCCCCCTCCGTGATCACGGCCGCGAAAAACCTGGTGATTTTGGAGAGATCATCGTGACGGTGATGGGTAGAATCCATCGCCATCGTCAGTTGCTCGTCCATCGCCAGTCCACCACCATTACGACTTCCAGAACCGCAGCAAAAGCACTTCCGCCAAAAGGAACACCAGCGCCGCCCAGATGAAGTACCGCCAAAGCGGAGTTCCTTCGTTCCGTTCCCGGATGTCCCCGATCAGACTGGCCTGGTTGGCCGCGTCGAGCAGAGAAACGCCGGGCAGAGCGGCCAGTTCGGCCAGTCCGGCTCCGTCGAGGTAGGTAAGGTCGGCCTCGTTGCGGTCGTAATTGAAGGCGAAGGCATCCACCACCTCGTCGCCCAGTACCAGGTCGTACGTACCGGCTTCGGGTACCTGGTTGTTGATGGTCAGCAGAACGCGGTTATCGACCACCCGTTGCTCGGGGATGAACTCCCTCTTTTTGCCGCGCAGTTTATACACCAGGTCGGCGGTGGCACCGCGCTTGCTCGTCTGGATCACTTCATCCTGCCCGATGGTGTAGGCTGCCCGGCGACGTTTACCACTACTGATGCCCATCTTATAGAGCATGGGGATGAAGATCTCGGCGTTGAGGGCCAGGTTGTTGATCTCGTTATCAAGCGGGGCGCTGCTGAGGTAAACGTTGCCCTCGCCGAGGCGGTATTTCGCCAGGGCGGTTGTGTTGTTGCGGTAGGTCAGCAGGGCTTCCTGGCGGCGGCTGCCAACGCGGCCCAGCGGAAAGTTGCCCGTTGTGGTGGGCAGGCGCAGGGCGCTGGAGCGGTTGCGGAATACGTCGCGGAAGATAAACTCGCGGCGGTTCAGCCCCGTCACTTCCAGGCTTTGCTCCGCGAAGGGTTCGAGCTTATCGGCCGAGACGCGGGTCAGGAAGGTGTTGTAGCTGACCAGATCGGCATTTTTAGGTGGAAATACGAGCAGGTTACCACCGTTTTCGACGTACTGGCGCAGCTGCTCGGCCAGGCCGGAGCCGACGTTCTGCTGGTCGGTCATCACGATCAGGTCGTTCTCGGCCAGGGCGCCGTAGTCGATGTTGCGGCTGCCGACGTAGTTGGCGGCGAAGACGGAGAGGCCGCCGAGGGCCGCACGCAGATTGCGGTTGGGCTGGCCGTCGTCGTCGATGTTCAGCACGCGAACCTTGTCGGCGGTACGGAAAGTGAGGTGGTAAACGTCGTCGAACTGGACGGGAAAATCGGTGATGCGCAGTTCGGCGCGGCCGATGCCGGCTTGCTTGACGTTGAGGTACACCGAGTCAACGACGTAGTTGCCGGCCGCGATTTTCAGCGTTCCCTCCGGCTTGTTCTGGCCGAGGTAATTGAGGCTGAGGCGAACGTTGTCGAGATCTTCGGAGCCGTAATTGCGCACGCGCACCAGCAGCAGATTGTTCTGGTTGAGTTGCGGCACGGGGGCTTCGAACCAGGCGGAATCGATGCCGACGTTGCGCTCGCGGACGGCGCTGAGCGGTACGAGGTTTACCTGCACGGCGGTGTCGAGTTTATCGGCACGCAGGTCGGCGATGTTGCGCTGGAAATCGGAAACGAGGTAAGTGATGTTGTTCTCCAGATTCTCGGTGCGGAGGGCGGAGCGCTGGCGGGCGTTGACCACGGAAAGACGGCGGCTGGCGGGGGCGACGCGGATCTCGTCGATCATCAGCAGGGCTTCTTCCTGACCGACGAGGCGTTGGTTGCTGCCCTTGAATTCGTTGTCGACGATCTGAAAACGGTCCTCGACGCCGTAGGCATTCACAACGTCGCGGGCGCGGTCTTTGGCGATCTGCAGCAGCGGCGCGGCGTCGGAATCGGCGCCCATGCTGAAGCTGTTGTCTACGTAGAGGCTTACGGCTTTGCGGCCGGTCAGCACCTCGGAGGCGGAAGGCAGAAACGGCTGGGCGAAAGCGAACACGAGCGCGGCCAGGGCCAGGCACCGGGCGGCGAGCACCAGCAGGTTGCGCAGGCGGCTGCGCATGCTCGTTTCCTCCTTCACTTCCTTCAGAAACTTCACGTTCGAGAAGGCCACTTTTTTAAAGCGGCGGAAGTAAAAAAGGTGAATGATGATCGGGATGGCGAGCGCGGCCAGGGCCCAGAGAAAGTTGGGGTATAGAAACTGCATAGTCAGATGAGAAGACGAACGGAGGCGGGGGAATGTTTTGCGCTACCCCGTAAAGGTAATTGGCTTTTCCGTCAATCGGTCAATTTGATCGCTTTTATGGAGTACGCCCGTACCGTAAACTGAACCGGTAGCCAGGTGATGAAGAAAAGACTACGGGCGCGGACGCGGGTACGGAGAAAGGTTCCGGAAGGGCTCTTGTCAGGATTGCCGTACTTTTGTCGCCATGACCATCAAGCCCGTCACCCCCGCCACCAAGCCCGCCGTGCTCCACGTAGCCGAATCCTGCGGCCTTTTCCAACCCGAGGAGCTCGGCGAGCTCAACGGGATGATCGATGCCCTCATCGCCGGCGAGCTCGAAGGCCACCGCTGGATCGCCCTCGAAGAAGACGGTCTCGTAAAGGGTGCGGCTTACTACGCACCGGAAACCTTCGCTTACGGTGTGTGGAACCTTTACTTCATCGGCGTGCTGGCCGAACTACAGGGCAAGGGCCACGGCTCCGCGCTGCTCCGGCACGTAGAGGACGAACTCCGTGCCGCCGGCCAGCGTATCCTCATCATCGAAACGTCCGGGCTGGACGGCTTCGAGCTGACGCGGAAGTTTTACGACCAGTTCGGCTACACGGTCGAGGCCCGCATCCGTGATTATTACCAGGAGGGGGAAGACAAGGTGATCTTCTGGAAAAAGCTCGGGTAGCAAGGTGGTGGGTTTCGGGCGCGGCCGCGGGTGCAGAGTGGGGCACTTCTGAAAGGCGGAGATTGTTGCGTCGTTCCCCCGGGCCGCCTTGCCGGGCGGGCAGCGAACAACCCGGCCCTTTGAACGGGTTATAACTCAAAGCCCTCCCCCTTGAAAAAGCCAGTTTATCTCGCAGTAGGCCTCGCTGCACTCCTGCTCGCCGTTCACCTCGGCGGCAGCTTCTTCACCAACCGCAAGATCGACCGGTTGATCGAGGAGGCCAACCACGATGGCAATCACTTCAGCATCGGTGGACGGGACCTGTCATTCGGTCCCTTTAACGTCGACGTGGCGTTCGACGACGTCAAAATGGACCAGCCCCGGGGACCATTCCGGTTCACCGGCACCGTCGATCACGTCGATATTCAGGGCCTGAGCGTAATGAAGGTGCTCAGTGGCGAAGTGAGCATCAGTGAGGTATTGGTGAAAGGTGCCGCTCTGGAGCTACACCCCTTACCCGAAAAGCCGGATACCGCGGCGCTGGTGCAGAACGAAAAAATAAAACCGTTCGTCATCCGGGAATTACGGATCGACGATGGCCGTCTGGCGTTGTACGACGAGGCCGATAAACTTACGGCGGAAATACTCGGCCTTGCCGCCTCTGCTTCCCTGGTTCTTCCCCTTGCACCCGCGACCCCGCCCAAAATATCCCTCACCGCCGATAGCCTCCACTTCCCCGATATGGATGCCGCCAAAACCATCAACGATCTTGAGCTGGACACCGAACTACAAACCCTTCGCATCGGTACCGCCCGCATCAGCCCCCGGCAGACTGTCCGCTCCTACCTGACCTCGATCGCTCACAAAGACACCTGGCAAGCCCTGCGGATCGACGGCCTGGAAGCCACCGACGTTCCTTTTGACAGTCTCTTTGCCAAAGCTCCCACCGTGCTTCCCAACGTCACCATCGGCGACTTTAACCTCGACGTTTTCGAAAACCCCAGCCTGGAGAAACCGCCCAAGGAACACCGTAAACTGTTCCCCGTCGAAGCCTTTCGGAATCTTTCGCGTCCCTTCCTGTTACGATCTCTCACCGTCGCCCGGGCCAACATCGCCTACGGCGTTCATAAGGAAGACGCCGCCAAGCCCGACATCACCTTCGCGGGCACCATCCGGGCCGGTAACTTCAGTACCTGGCGACAGGACGCGCCCGCCTTCGCCGAGGCCGATTTTATGTTCGAGGGAGATTCTCCTCTGAACGTCCGCTTCGAGCTCGATCAGGCCGGTGACGGCCGCGATTTCTCCGTCACCGGCCAGCTCGAAGACTACGAACTGACCGAGATCAACCCCCTGCTGCTCCTCGCCGCCGGAGCCGACGTCGAATCCGGCCACGTTGATCGGATGACCCACGATTTTTCCGTTACCAACGGCGTCGCCTCCGGCAAGCTGGTCTTGGAGTATCACGACCTGGAATTGAAGATGCAAGGCAAAAAATCCTGGCTGATCAACATCCTCGAAGACGTCGTCATTCGCGACTCTAACCCCCGCAACGACGGTGACCTCGTGATCGGCCGGGTGAATGCCGAGCACGACCCGACGCGGTCCTTTTTCAATCTCTACTGGAAGTCGCTGGTGAGCGGGATGAAAAGTTGCGTGGCGGGGAAATCTTTCCTACCGGAGGAACTGGATCCGTTGCAGTAATACGGCGGTACCGTAGTTTTGCCGCCTTACCCTACTACAGCCCTCCCGTCATATCCTCGGGCCGCACCCATGCATCAAACTCATCGGCGGTGAGGAAGCCGAGGGAAAGCGCGGCGGCTTTGAGGGTGGTGTCTTCTTTGTAAGCTTTCTTAGCGATCGTTCCGGCCTTATCGTAGCCAATCTTTGTGTTGAGCGCAGTGACCAGCATGAGGCTGTTTTCAAGGTGCTCCTTGATCTTTTTAGCGTTAGGCTCGATGCCCGCGGCACAGTTCTTTTCGAAGCTGCGGGCAGCGTCGCCGATCAGGCGGGCGCTCATCAGGAAATTAAAGATCATCATCGGTTTGAAGACGTTGAGCTCGAAGTGGCCGGTCATACCGCCTACGTTGATGGCCACATCGTTGCCGACCACCTGGGCCATGGCCATGGTGAGGGCTTCGCTCTGGGTGGGGTTCACCTTACCGGGCATAATGGAGCTGCCGGGCTCGTTGGCCGGGATGACGATCTCCCCGATGCCGGAGCGGGGGCCGCTGCTGAGCATCCGCACGTCGTTGCCGATCTTCATCAGGCTGACGGCAACGGTCTTGAGGGCACCGTGGGTTTCGACGATGGCGTCGTGAGCGGCGAGGGCCTCGAACTTGTTTTCCGCGGTACGGAAAGGCAGTCCGGTAAGTTCTGCAATCTGGCCGGCGACGTGCTCGGCGTAGCCCTTCGGCGTGTTCAGGCCCGTGCCGACGGCGGTGCCGCCGAGAGCCAGTTCGCTCAGGTGATCGAGGGTATTACGGATAGCTTTGATGCCATGGTTGAGCTGGCTCACGTAGCCGCTGAACTCCTGACCCAGCGTCAGGGGCGTAGCGTCCATGAAGTGGGTACGGCCGATCTTGACGACGTCCATCATCGCTTCCGACTTGGCCTTCAGCGTGTCGCGCAGTTGCTCCAGGCCGGGGAGGGTATTTTCGACGATCATTTTGTAGGCGGAAATGTGCATGGCCGTCGGGAAGGTGTCGTTGCTCGACTGGCTTTTGTTGACGTCGTCGTTGGGGTGCAGGGCTTTCTTCTCGTCGGTCAGGGTACCGCCAGAGATGACGTGCCCGCGGTTGGCGATTACCTCGTTGCAGTTCATGTTCGACTGGGTGCCGGAGCCGGTTTGCCAGACGACGAGGGGGAACTCATCTTCGAGCTTACCCGCCAGGATCTCATCGGCGACCTGGCCGATCAGTTTCGACTTTCCTTCCTCCAGCACACCAAGAGCCGCGTTGGTCCGTGCGGCGGCCTTCTTAAGAATGGCAAAGGCGCGGATGATCTCGATGGGCATTTGCTGACCACCGATCTCGAAGTTGGTCAGGGAGCGTTGGGTCTGGGCACCCCAGTAGCGGTCGGCGGGTACTTCAACGGGGCCTATGGAGTCTTTTTCGATGCGGTAGTTGGACATTGTTCGGTTTTTGGTCTTGTTGGGACTGTTGATCATTTTAATCTCAGGGGGCGAAGGTACGGAATGGATATTTTCATACTGCTACCCCAACGGTGGCGGGGACGCAGGTGCATTGTAAGTTTTTTACTGCTTAACGGTTGAAAAAAAAGAACGCTAGACTTTGTTGTTCGTACCCACTGTAGGCAGGCTTCACTGCCAGACAAACGCGATAAAAATCCTTCCCCATCCCCTCCTAAACAGGGGAAGTGATCGGCATTAGTCTGACAATGTAGGTAGCGGATTTCGATTTGCCTATTCCTTTCTAAGCCCTGTTACTTAAGCGCTGGGATCAAGACCGCTACTTCTTGTGGCAGACGAACAGCAATTAGTTTTGAGTGCCTGATGATCTAGGGTTTATGGGGTTTTGGAACGCCCGGACGATAAAAAAAGCCCTCCGCCGGAAAATCCGACGGAGGGCTTTTTACCGTCCGGTGCCGTGGTGAGTTGTGGGAAAGATCGGCGATCAGTTCTGGTTCCCCGTTACCGGATGCATGGTATCCGACTAGCGGACGATCACCTTCTCCACTTCCCGGAAGCCATCTTCGCCAACGATCTGCAGGAGGTACATGCCGGCGGCAAGCTTTTCGGTGCGGATGTTGTTGATACCGGCGGTAAGTGGGCGTACCATCAAGATCTGGCCGGTAACGCTGGTGAGGCGGGCGGTGTAACCTTCCTCGTCGATGCGGACGTTAAAATCGCCACTGGTAGGGTTAGGAAATATCCTGAAGGTGACCTCTTCGTCGTTGTCGTCGAGTTCAACGGCTTCGGTAACGAGGTACTCACGGTTACCGATCAGGTCGATGCGGGCGCCGTTGGTCTGGCAGCCTCCCAGGACGATATTGTCGAGGTGGACATAGTCGGAATTAGCGCTGGCATCACAGCGGAAGCGGACGCGGACGTTCGTTCCGAAGCCGCCGGTAGCGGTGATGGTTACGCTCTCGCTGTACGTCTGGTTGTTGTTGAAGTCGGTTCCACGGGCCCAGGTCCGGACCGTCTGAAAGCCGCTGCCGTTGTTTACCTGGAGCCAGAAGTCTTCGCCGAACTCCATGCTGTACGGGTAGTAGCTAAAGTCGACGGTCAGCTCTTCGAGGCTGCTCAGGTTGTAAGCATCGGAAGTCAGGACGGAGCTGTTGGTGTTGTCGCGCAGGTAAACCGAGATCGCTCCCTGAACCGGGCGGGTACGGCTGCGGACACAGTCGGATCCACCGTCGTTCCAGTTGCCGTAGTTGCTTTCAAAGTTGTCGGTAGCGAAGGTAATATCGTTACAGCCACCGCCGCCGGAAGTACAGGGCGCACAGTTGCTTCCACCACAGTCGACGCCCGATTCGTTGCCGTTCTGAACACCATCATTACAGGTTGGTGCGGGCGGGTTGTTGCCACCGATGCAGAAGTTCTTCGTTTCGATGCTGGTGAAGCTACCGCCGGATTCGGATACGTCGGAGCCAGACAGGCTGTAAGAGCCGTTGCCGTACCGGCAGCAGATGCCGTCGCCGTAGCTATCGTTGATGGTGAAGACGTAGCAGCCGTCGGGGAGGCAGAAGGTCTGGCTTACGTTCGGGCTGCTGTTTGTGTAGCCGTTGCCGGAGGCTACGGTACCGTTAGGTCCGGTGAGGGTCCAGCTGGTTTCGCTGCCGTACTGGTCGAAATTGAGTTTGAGGGTCACTTCAGAATCGGTACAGTTACCACCGCCGCCGTTGGGGGTACCGCAGGCACTGCTACTGCCAAGGCTGGCGCGTGCACCGGCCAGGGCCGCCTTCATGCGGATTTTCTGGCCCTGGGTGAAGAGGTTCATGCAGCCATCGTCGGAGTAATCCATGTAATTCTGTACCATATCCGTAGAGTTACAGCTGACGGAACCAACCTGACAGCCGCCATTGCTGGCATCGCTAAGCGGGGTATCACTTACGAAGTCATCGTTTCCGCAGGGGCCGTCGCCCCAGATGTGGCGCAAGTTGAGGTAATGCCCCACCTCGTGGGTCGCCGTGCGGCCGAGATTGAAGGGAGCCTGGGCGGAACCGCCACGGCCGAAGTAGGCGTAGTCGATTACGATGCCGTCCGCGGCACCCGCGTTAGTGTTGGGGAAGCGGGCGTAGCCGAGGCCGCCACCGTCAATGTCACAGACCCACATGTTCATGTAATCGCCCTGTGGCCAGGGAGCCTTACCGCCGCTGGAAGCGCGGTGTACGTTCTCGTTCTGGTTGCTGAAAGAAGACTGGGTGGTTGACGTGCGCGTTATGCCCGAGGTAGCGTTGCCATTGGGATCAACGGTAGCTAAGCAAAACTCGATCTCAGCGTCGGCGGCCTGGCTCCAGGTACCGTCGGCATCAGCGTTAAGGCGGCGAAAATCTTCGTTCATCACCGCGATCTGGCTCTGGATCTGGGCATCGGAAATGTTCTGGCTACCATTTCGGTAAACAACGTGGACGACAACCGGGATGGTGAAGAGGGATTTCTCCCCCGCAACCGGTCGGAAGTTGCGGGTGAACTCTTCGAGTTTTTCCATCCGGTCCAGGATGGCAGGGTCCTTCTCGATGGCTTGATTGAGAGCTTCCATCGTACCACAGTTCCGCTGGGCGGAGAGGGTGAGGGTACCAAGCAGGAGCGCGGCAAAAAGGAACGTAAAACGTGTAAATTTGAAGTGCATAAAAAAAGGTTTGGGCGCACGTTCAGTAGTACCAACGACAGCTTTCCGGCAAAGCAGAATCGGTTCACCCGCGATCTGCATCACGGACTAGTTTAAAACAACAATGATTGTAAGTAGATAAATTTTTATGAGAGAGATACAAAAGCCGGTAGTCGGTAGTAATCCGGACAGCACAGGTTTTAACAAAAGTTATGCCAAATTTAGCGAAAATTCGCCACGCACACAAAAATGGCGATGATTAAGTTGTTAAATTCCGTTTATCCGGTTTATAAGGTATAGCCACCAATGTATATCTGACATATTATTTTTCGGGGCCGCAGGTGCAGGGAAGGTATTTAAAAGGGACCTGTTCGACAGCTGCGGAATTGATCCTTACGGGCCGTCGGAAACCTTACGCCCGACGAAACAGCCCCGGCATTTACCGCAGGTGAAGGAGAAGTAAGCCGGACAATTTGGTTTATGACCGGGCGGAAGTACCAGGTGGCGGACGAAGGAATGTTGGCTCAACAACTTGTCTGATCCGGACCTTGCCAGGTCGTCTTTTTGCCCGGGCCGGACGCAACGGTATTGCCCGTAGAACGGATGCGGACTTTTAAAACGATGCTGAAATACCCTGCTCCCCAAATGAATTTATTTGCACCCGCGGCCGCGCCCAAAAAATGAATACGCTTATTTTACTAGCTTACGATCATAACCGTCGATCGTATGAACCACCAGAGTCTGCTTATTTTGATGCTGAGTACCGTATTTGTCACCGCCTGCAAGGTTCCCGCAACTACCGCGATACCCGACGTGACCGTGGCAAAATGGCAAAAGGTCCGCCTCGACTTCGCCGGCCCCGCCACGAGCGAAACGGCCGCGATGAATCCGTTTACCGACTACCGCCTCGACGTTGTTTTCACCAACGAAGACCGCACGCTGACCCTGCCCGGCTACTACGCCGCCGACGGTAAGGCCGCTGAATCCGGAGCCGAAGCCGGCAACGTCTGGCGGGTCAACTTCCGCCCCGACGAAGAAGGCCGCTGGACCTGGATAGCCACCCTGCGGCAGGGCAAGAACGTCGTCTACTCCGACTCCGGCGGCCGGGATCTGCCCCTGGCGAACCGCTCGGGAATGATCTCCGTTGGTCCGGCAAAAAATGGTGAAACCGGGCGGCTGGTCCGCAGCCACCCCCGGTACCTCCGCTGGGCCGAAACCGGTAAATACTTCCTGAAGGGTGGGGCCGACAGCCCCGAAAATTTACTCGCCTACAAAGACTTTGACGGCACCTACCGGCACAGTAATGAGTTCCGCGACGGGGAAAGCAAGACGGAAGGGCTGCACCATTACGCCGCGCACGAACGTGACTGGAAAACGGGCCTACCCACCTGGCAAGACGGCAAAGGGAAGGGGATCGTCGGAGCCGTAAATTACCTGGCCGAAAAAGGCGTGAACTCCGTTTACTTTCTGACGATGAACATCAACGGTGACGGCAAGGACGTGTGGCCGTACGTCGATCACGACCAGCCCCTGCGCTTCGACTGCAGCAAGCTGGACCAGTGGGAGATCCTGTTTGACTTCATGGACGACGAGCTCGGCATGATGTTGCACGTAGTACTGCAGGAAACCGAGAACGAAACCCTGCTCGACGGGGGAGATACCGGCCCCGAGCGCTCACTTTATCTGCGCGAACTGGTGGCCCGCTTCGGTCATCATCGCGCCGTGAACTGGAACATGGGGGAAGAGAACGGACCGAACAACTGGTCGGAAAACGCGCAGACCACCGTTCAGCAGAAAGAAATGTTTGCCTGGTTCGAGGCCAACGACCCGTACCGGAATTTCGTCTCCATTCATACCCACCCGTCGGCTAAGGAGCGGCGAAAGACCGTGGGCCCACTGGTGGGTGCCGTGGGTCTGGACGGTCTGTCCCTCCAGATCGACCGTCCCGACTTTTGCCACGAAGCTACGCGGTTCTGGCTGGGCGAAGCGGAGCAGGCCGGCGCGCCGCTCATCGCCTGCATCGACGAGATCGGCCCCTGGTACCGCGGCATTGACCACGACGACCGGCAGGAGATGAACAACCAGGATTCCGTTCGTGCCCTGGTACTATGGGGTAACCTGATGGCCGGCGGCGGCGGCGTGGAGTGGTACTTCGGCGCCCGCAATCCGCACAACGACCTGGGAATGGAAGATTGGCGCAGCCGGGACCGCGCCTGGACGTGGACAAGTCATGCCATAAGGTTTTTTGAGGAGCATGTTCCGTTCGCCGAGATGGCCGGGAACGATGAGCTGGTGCGGGAAGGTGTCTACTGCCTGGCGAAAGCCGGGGAGAAGTACTTGGTCTACCTGCCGTTCGGCGGACAGACAACGCTGGACCTTAGTGGCGCAGCGGGCAACTTTAAGACGAGGTGGTTCGCGGCCGGTACCGGAATCCTTACGAATGGCGGCGTAATCTCCGCCGGAAAATCGGTAACGCTGACGGCTCCCGGACCGGGGGACTACGCGGTGCTGGTCGAGCGCTGAGCGAGAGCGGTTCGGACAGAGAAGTGATGCTCAGGTACCCGGAATGCGTGAAATTGAGTTGTTAGTGCGCACACCGGATATTTTAGAGTTTTGCATCTACAAACAAATTAGTATATTTGTAACGCAAAAATAACAAAAGCCTGCGTCCGCTCGTAAAGCATCCGCTATGCGAGAAGATTTTATTCAATATCTCTGGCGACAGGTTCGATTCGACCTGCGCAACCTTATCACTACCCAGGGGGACAGCTTATCCATTCAGGATTTTGGCCGCCACAACACCGATGCCGGACCTGATTTCAGCGCCGGCCAGGTTCGCATCGGGGGGATGCAGTGGGCGGGAAACATCGAGATGCACGTAAACGCCAGCGAGTGGTACCGGCACAAGCACGACAAGGACCCTGCATACGACAATGTAGTGTTGCACGTCGTCTTCGAGGAAGACCGCCCGGTTTATCGATCGAATGGTGAGCGTATTCCTTGTCTGGAATTGCGGGGCCGCATTCCTTCAGGATTATTGGCGTCGTATTACCGGCTCACCCACAACGAAAACTGGATTCCCTGTCAGCACCAGCTGCACCGGATCAGCGTCCCGGACCGGCGGGCCTGGCTCGACGAATTGCTGCGCCAACGTACGGATCACCGCGCGCGTCGGTTTAGCGAACGGATGGAATATACTCACCGCGACTGGGAAGAAGCATTTTACCAATCTCTCGCCCGCGCCCTTGGCGGCCGCGTCAACGCCGAAGCGATGGATATGCTGGCCCGGTCGATACCGCTACGCGTACTGCTGAAACACAAACACAGTCTGTTACAATTAGAAGCGTTGCTATTCGGGCAATCGGGCCTTCTACCAGCGCAAGTGGAGGGAGAGGATGCTTACCTGACGTTGCTGCGCCGTGAATACGCACTGCTGCAAACAAAGTATTCCCTGCGAACGCTTCCGGTCGCCGCCTGGCGGTACCTGCGTCTGCGACCCAATAACTTCCCGACCATAAGAATTGCCCAACTGTCCGCAATGCTGCACCGTACGGGGCAGCTCTTCGGGAAATCACTGGCTGCTGCCGATCATAAAGAGTTGGGGAACATGTTCGAGATCAAACTGAGCAACTACTGGCGCACGCATTACCGATTCGGGAAAGAGGCAAAGCCGGGAGAGCGCCGGCTGGGGAAAGGGACGATTCACACCATCATCATTAATACCATCGTCCCGGCCCTGATCGCCTATTCGGATCAGCGAGCAGATTCGCGCTATCGGGAACATGCCCTGAAACTGCTGCATGAACTACCGGCCGAGCGCAACTTCATAATTAGGGAATGGAAGAAACTGGGCTTTTCGGCGGAACACGCCGGAGATGGCCAGGCATTGCTGGAATTAAAAACGAATTACTGCGCACAAAGCCGATGTGTCTCCTGCGCTATCGGCTGTCAGTTACTCAGCAAGCCCTACACACGGGATGAAGACGAACCGCTGCTTACGCTCAACGAGGAAGCGGTGGTTTACGGATTGGGGGTGAATGGCTAAAGTCGATTTTTTCAAGCATGGCGGCGTGAATCCGACGGTTTACCGGAAAGTAAGTGCTGCCATATTTCCATCGTTAAAATGAAATATTATGGCAGTTGCCAAAGAATACCTTTTTGAGTCGGATAGCCGGTCGGTAGCGAATTTTGGTAAAGCGATCGGACACGCAGCGCGGGTAGAAATCATTTCTGCGCTGTTACAAACTCCAGTACTCAGCTATGAAGAGATCATACTGATGATACCCCTGGATCGATCTACCATAAATGACCACCTGAAATCGCTGAAACAATACGGCTTACTGAAATACGGAGCCCTACCGTGCGGCGATGGTGGATATCATCTGGACCGGGAAAAATACAATGCGTATCGGCATGCAATAAAGAGATGCTTCACCGCGGAAGGGAAACTGCGGCAGTTGTCGGATAATAAAAGTGAGGCGGGATAGCGAGGTAGTGGTTGTTGAGGTGGGAGATGTCCCGTCTAGCTCACCGAAGAGGTATTGGGAATACTCTTCCCGCGTGGGAAATATCCATCTTTCCCACACGGAATTGAAACGCCCGCCACGCGTGGGAAATATCCATCTATCCCACACGGAATTGAAACGCCCGCCACGCGTGGGAAATATCCATCTTTCCCACACGAAATTGAAACACCGCCACGCGTGGGAAATATCCATCTTTCCCACACGGAATTGAAACGGGAAAACTCCCCGCGTGGGAAATATCCATCTTTCCTACACGGAATTGAAACACCGCCACGCGTGGGAAATATCCATCTTTCCCACACGGAATTTAAACACCCGCCCCGCGTGGGAAATATCCATCTTTCCCACACGGAATTGAAACGGGAAAACTCCCCGCGTGGGAAATATCCGTCTATCCCTCCCGCTCCCAACAAGAATACCGCCAAGCCAATTGATTCTTCCCCTCCGGCCGGTGCCCCTCACTCCAAACCTCCTTCCATTCCCCACGATCGAGCGCGGGAAAAAAAGCATCGCCGTCCTCAATTTCCGCGTCAACGATCGTCAGATAAACCGTCGATATCAGATCGAGACTCTGCTTGTACAACTCCCCGCCGCCAATGATAAATGTTTCCTCCGCCTCCACGGCGGCGGGATGCGCAAGTGCTTCCTCCAAACCGTGCACCACCACCACTCCCGTTGCCGTAAAAAAAGGATTTCGGGTCAGTACAATACTGGTCCGCCCCGGCAGCGGTCGGCCGATGCTGACAAATGTCTTGCGCCCCATGATCACCGGGCACCCCATCGTGGTTCGCTTAAAGAACTTAAGATCAGCGGGCAGGTACCACGGTATTTGACCGTCTTTGCCGATGGTACCCTTGCGGTCGGTGGCGACTATGGCGGATAGCTTCATGGGGGTGAAGGTAGAAACGGAGGTCGGGATAGTCAAGCCAGATTAGAAACAGGGTGGTACGTGCCCGTTGCACTACGCGAAGTCACCGTCCATTTATCCAACGAGACGACGAGAACGGATGACCGCCTGACCCGCGTAAAAATCTCTCTTTGCATTCCTGCGTCCGCGCCTACAAAAGCGTTAAGCCGACCGCATGCAGTACCTCCGGTCGCTGGACTTCATACACCGTCTCCCGGGGAATTTGCAACTGCTCCAGATCGCGCCGGTCAACGTGTAATTTTTGAGCTTTCACGTAAGCGGTTACGTCAACGATTTTCCGGATCATCTCGGTACCGAACCGACGCAGTACGTCTCCTTTCATCCCGATCTGAATTGCCTTGCGTTCGAGTTTTCTTCCGTACGGACTGTGATCGGGGTCCCACTGCAAACGTACCGGGCTGGCCGCCAGGCGCACTTTCCATGCCGCCTCCGTACCGTAAACATCTTTTTGAAAAGAACTGAACACGGCGTCGACAAGAATATCTTCCCAGTCTTTTTTATGGATGCAAATGGCCAGTACCCGTTCCTGATTTTCTTTCTCCGCCCACCCGCAGCGGTACATCATCCAGAGAAAATTGGGCTTCACCCACGACATGCGCTGATAACTGAAAGCGGAACCGCCCAATCGCTGGTTTTTAACGGCATAATCGGCAATTGCAGGTTTGTAAGCCTGGTACAGGATGATATCTTCTTCCTTTTGGCAAGCAATGATGTGACGGCCCGTAGCCGGAAGGCGGCTTTTATAATCCGGATACTTTTCCAGCACAAAGTTTGGGAAAAATTCATCTTTAGGGGTCATACAACGTTATGTTTTCAGTTTGCCGGGCCAACGCTTCAACAACGGGCATTAGTTGCTTCGGCCAAACAGAACCGCAATGAAGCATCTACCCCTATCAGCGAAATTTCTTAATATCCCCGCCTTATTGTCGACCAACGGGTCCGGTCATTTGCTGAACCGGGTCGAAGCCAATAATCGTTTTCGTTTCCTGAAGATTTTGGAAATCCCCCCAGAATGACCGAGCCTACCGTAACCAACGCCGGCACCATCTACGCCGACATCATCCTGCCCCTGGCACTGCGCCAACGCTACACTTTTTCGGTCCCCGAGGAGATGGTTGCGCAGTTGCGGGAAGGCTTGCGTGTAGAAGTACAGTTCGGCCGCAACAAACACTACACCGGCATCGTACGGCGGCTCCACGGCGAGCATCCCGGGTACAAAACAAAGCCGATCCTGAGCGTAATCGACCTCGAACCGCTCATCACGCCCGCTCAGATCAGGCTATGGAAATGGATGGCCGGCTACTACGCCTGCACCGTCGGCGAGGTGATGAACGCCGGTCTGCCGAGCCATCTGAAACTCACCAGTGAAACCATCATCACCCTCGGCCCGCTGTTCAGCGACGATGCCACCCAACTCGACGATCAGGAATACCTCATCGTCGAAGCCCTCACCATCCGCGCCGAACTTACCCTTAAGGACGTCCGCGACATCCTTCAGAAAAAAACCGTTTACCCCGTCATCCGGCGGCTGCTCGACCGTCGCATCCTCTTCCTCAAGGAAGAGTTCCTGGAGCGCTACAAACCCAAGATCATCAACTGCGTACGCTTCGCGCCCGATTTTCAGAACGAGGAGCAACGGATCGCAGCCTTCGACAAAGTTAGCCGCTCGGAGCACCAGACCAAAATTTTGCTGGAACATCTGCAGCTCTGCCGCAGCCAGCCTTTCGTTCGCAGTACCGATCTGACCAAACGCACCGGCGCCCCTTCGTCGGCCATCAAGGCGATGGTAAAAAAGGGGATATTCGAACTTTACGAACGGGAGATCAGCCGCATCGGTGGGCCGGAAGGCGCGGCGGGAGCGGCGTTCGAACTGAGCGGGCAGCAGGTGGCGGCGCTGGCGCAGGTGCAAAAATTTCATGCGGAGGGCAAGCCCGTGCTCGTCCATGGCGTCACCGGAAGCGGCAAAACCCGCGTCTACCTGGAGCTGATGCAAGCAGTGCTGGAAAGCGGCGGGCAGGTTCTCTACCTGCTACCCGAGATCGCCCTCACCGGCCAGATCGTCAAACGCCTTCAACGTGTACTTGGCGACAAAATCGCCGTCTACCACAGCCGCCTCAATAATATGGAGCGCGTCGAGATATGGAAAGCCGTTCTGGCCGGTAAGAAATCCGTTGTCGGGCCGCGCTCGGCCATCTTCCTCCCCTTCACCAACCTCGAACTCGTCGTTGTCGACGAAGAACACGACTCCAGCTACAAACAGCAGGAGCCCGCCCCCCGCTACAACGGTCGCGACGCCGCCGTCTACCTCGCCCATCTCCACGGCGCACAAACCATTCTCGGCACCGCTACGCCCAGTCTTGAAAGCTGGGAGAACGCCCGCCGCGGCAAGTACGGCCTCGTCTCCATGCCCCTGCGCTTCGGCGGCATCGCAATGCCCTCCATCGAGGTAGCCGATCTGCGCGAAGAGAACGAAAAGAGCATCCGCCACGCTTTCTTCACCCCCACCCTGCTTAACGAGATCAAGGCTACCATTGCACGGGGAGAACAGGTCATCCTCTTTCAGAACCGGCGCGGCTTCGCCCCCGTTTACTTCTGCCCCACCTGCGACCATACCACCGAGTGCGTTAACTGCGACGTCAGCCTCACTTACCACAAATATCAGCACCGGCTCCGCTGCCATTGTTGCGGATACGCCACCGCTCCGCCCGAAAACTGTCCCGCCTGCGGAGGGCCGGAGATGAAACTGGGTGGCACCGGCACCGAGAAGATCGAGGACGAATTGAAGATCTTCCTCCCCGACGTTAAGATCGGCCGCATGGATGCCGACACCGTACGCGGCAAAAACGCTCTGGCTAATCTCATCGGCCGCTTCGAGGAAGGCGAGCTCGATGTTCTCGTCGGCACCCAGATGGTCACTAAGGGCCTCGACTTCGAAAGCGTCGGCCTCGTCGGGATCATCAACGCCGATCAGCTCCTCCGCTTCCCAGATTTCCGGGCCGACGAGCGCGCCTTTCAGCTCATGGTCCAGGTAGCCGGCCGTGCGGGAAGGCGGCAGCGCCGGGGCAAGGTCATCATCCAGGCGATGGAAAAGGGTCATCCCGTCATCCGCGATGTTATCGAAGAAGACTTTGCTGGCTTCATCGCCCGCGAAGCCAAGAACCGCGCTGAACATTATTTCCCCCCCTACGTGAAGATGATCCACGTCCAGCTCCGTCATCCTAAAAGGAGCACCGTCGAGGAGGGCGCCAAACTGATGGGCGGCTGGCTCAGTCATCTCCTCGGCAACCGCCTCTCCGGTCCCTTCGAACCCAGTACAGCCCGCCTGCGAACCTACTATCTTCAGGACATGATGATCCGCATCAAACCGGAAGGTAAGGAGCTGGGACGGGTAAAAGCGATTCTTCAAAAAGCCGTAGATAAGCTCGGTAAGGCCAAGCGATTGACGGGCGTGCGGGTGGTGATCGACGTTGATCCGTATTAGTGCTCGTCGGCTGATCGTTACGCACCCTCGCTTGTCCGCCGAGTGATCTTGAGTAAAGTCCATGCCCCGCTTGGCGGATGAACTAGCGGTTCCCTTCATAATACTCCACCACCGCGGGGTCTACCATGATGTCCCTCGGCGTGAGTGGCTTCCGCAGCACAATCCCGTCCAGCGTCCGGCACCGCGATAACGCAACGTACGTCTGTCCGTGCTCAAAGGCTCCCCGGCCAAGGTCGATGATGATCTTGTCGAACGTCTTCCCCTGAGCCTTGTGGATGGTCACCGCCCAGGCCAGCCGGACGGGGATTTGTTTGTACGTCCCCAGCGTCTCGGTACCGATCTTGGTGTTCTCCGGCGTGCCGGACGCCGTGTAGCGGATCACGTCCCACTCTTCGTAGCCGACTTCGATCTCGCGAGGCTTCTCGTCTTCCGCTACCAGGATGACGATCGATTCCGGCTTACACTCGATGATGGTCCCGATGGTTCCGTTTACGTACTTCTTCTCGTTGTCGTTGCGCACCGTCATCACCTGCGCTCCCACTTTCACCTTCAGCGCTGCGGGAGCAGGAAACAGGTTCTCACTAAAATTCCCCTTCACCTGACCGAGGTACAGCATTTCCGGACTGTCGAGCTGGGCGAGTTTGGTGGCGTTCAGTCCGTTCACAGTCGCGTTGCGGGCGGCTAGGGTGAGGTAATTGTCACCCTTCTCGGGATGAAAATCCTCGATGTGGCGCTCGTTGAGGGATTCGAGTTCGTCGTAGTCGACCGTGGCGTTGCGGATGGCTTCGAGCAGGCGCAGGAAGTGGCGGCTGTCCTGGCGGTACACCTGCCGCAGTTCGATGATTTCCAGCTCAACGTGGTCCAGGCAGTCGGCCGCGAAAAAGTAGGCGTTTGCGTAGCGTTGACTGAAGTACATCTTCTCTTCCTGCGTACTCACAATGGGCGGCAGCTGGTAGAGATCCCCGAACAGGATCATCTGTACCCCACCAAATGGCTCGCGGCTGTTGCGGTTCATCTTCAGGGCCAGGTCAATGGCCTCCATCACGTCGGCCCGCACCATGCTAATCTCGTCGATGATGAGCACGTCGAGGTTTTCGAAGAGACGTTTGTAGCGCCGGTTGGGTTTCACGTTCTCCGGCATGATCAGTCGGGGCGGAAAGCCAAAGAGGCTGTGGATCGTTTGCCCGCTCACGTTCAGCGCCGCCACCCCCGTGGGGGCCAACACGACAACGTTGCGCTGGGTGCTCTTCCGAAAGATTTGCAGCAGGGTGGATTTTCCCGTTCCCGCCCGCCCGGTCACGAACAGGTGATCACCGGATTCCATGCGCTCCAGCGCGTAGTTGAAATCGTCCGATAGTTGCAGGGGTTTCAGGGTCATGCGGCGAAGGTACGGCTCTACCCGCTTCAGTTGATCCATCCCTTCCCCAGCGCATGCGCCGCCGCTTCCTCATAGCTCCCCACCAGCCGCACTTCGATATCGCTGACGTTCTCGATCAGCGTCTCGATTCGCTTCGCTCGCCGCCTGTGCTGCACGTCCCGGATATAGATGGCCAGGATGCGCTCGGGGTTGTTACGGGCCGCTTCGAGGTAAATGTCCGTATCGTGCTCGCCGGAGTCACCGACGAGGATGAAGGGTAAATGGGGATAGGTCGTCAGGATTTTATTGACCATATCCGCTTTATGGGTTTTATAACTGTATACCGTATCCTCGGCCGGCAACCCGAAATCGCGCAGCAGTACCGGACCGCGGGGAAAATGGTTAAGATGGAGAAAATCCAGCAGCAGATCGTAAAGATTCCAGGGGGAGTTGGAGACGTAAAAAAACGGGTTGAAGCCCTCCCCGTCCGGTCCGTGGGATAACGCCTGGTAGAAATCGGACACGCCCTCGAAGGCGCGGCGCTTACCGGCGTTCTTCAGCAGGGTATGCACCATCGTCTTTAATTTCAACCGGCTCGTAACGTCGGTTTTCAGGATGGTGTCGTCGATATCGCTGATGATGCCGAATTCAGCGGTCTTGGGCACCACGATGCTGGCGCGGGTAATGACGTCTTTGATGTCATTACCGGGTACGGTCAGCACTTTGATCTCCGCTTCCTGCCAGATGTCATGATCTCCCTGAACGTGGCTATCCGGCTTGCAGTAGTGTTCGACGTGAAAGTAGCCCTCACTGTCGGTTGTTCTTTTAAAGGTATGACCACCCCAGGTTACCTCCACCTCAGCGCCGGGGATCTCACGGCTGTTAAAACGTTTAAAGTTGTTGACAACGTTGTCGAGCAGGCTGTCCCGTTCGTCGCGACTGATGCCCTTATCGCGCAGTACCCGACCGGTGAGGTGCAGATAGTCCTCCCGGCCAAACCCGATGTAGTTCGCCACGGATACGGGCTTGTCGTTGCCCCAACCGAGGCGGTCTACGACTTCGTCCCACTCACGGTGAACGATCTTTCCAAAGTTGCTAAGGGTTTCAGATATGGCCATAACGACGTAACCCGGAACTAAGGAGTCAGGTTCCCTGCTTTCAAAATGCTTTTACGGCATTCCTGCGGCCGCGCCCGTATTCATGATTTAGTTCGGTAAATTTACGGGTAACAGAGTAATGTCATTCCACCCGATTGCCGCTGTATCGCGCTACGTTTCTGGCGTAAACAAAGCCGGCCGTTCGGCAACCATGTGGTTTGTGTCAATGCGTAATCCTCAACGTATGGCACGATTACAAATTTAACGAATTACAATACTATCAAACTAAAACCGTTGACCCATAAGAACTTATACCAATGAAAATATTTTTTAGCCTTCTCCTGGCCTGCTGCCTTCCCTTTGCCCTTGCCGCTCAGGACCTGTTTACGATCAAAGTTGGCACCTTTCGTGACGTAAAGGCCGACGATTTTGAAACCCTGAAGGGAAAAGGTTTCGTATACGGCGCCCCCGGCATTGAAAATACGATCGATGTTTACCTCGGCCAGTTCGCCAAGGAGTCCGATGCCACCACCGTCGCCGCTGATCTGGCCGAAAACGGGTTCCGCAATGCACAGGCCCTGATGCTTCCCACCGCTACCGGCCAGCAGGTCACCGTCATCCAGATTGCCTTGCAGAGCGGCAACCGCCCCATCAACTGGGAAACCCTGGAAAAAGCCGGGCAGCTATACGTGGAGGCGGTCGACGGCACCAATAAAATTGTTACCGGTGTTTACCCCGACGCAAGAACCGCCGCCGGGTTTCTACCGGCCATACGTGCCCTGGGCTATACCGATGCCTTCGTTCGCAACGTCAACAACGTGCGTCTGATCCCTATTACCAGGTTTGAAACCGGCATAAAAAAACCGCTTATTCCCATTAAGATGCAGACCGGCAAGCGACCCACCGCTACTACCACCGGCAACCCCGCCGCGCCTTCCACGTCACCACCACCACCGGCACCTGCTACCTCCCCTCCCGCTAATGCGCCCGGCCCCGCTGATTACGGCTCCACCACGATCCCCGTTTCCACCCCGTACACTCCGCCACCAACGACCAATACCGCCTTACCGGCTCCAACCGATGCGGTTGATCTGCCCGTCATCGACGAGCGTACCAAGCGCCACAGCTCCGCTCAACTCCAGCGTGTTCTTAAAGAAAAAGGGTTCTACGACGGCGCAATCGACGGTCTTTACGGTCCCGGTACCACTGCCGCTTATGATGCTGCCTGGACGAATATGCCCGAGATCCGAAAATACCGCAAACTGAGTGAAATAGTACTGGAACCCAGTGGTAACCGCGAGCTGGTGAGCAAATGGCCGGAGGTCAGTACGCTCCTCGCTATCGCGGAGGACGTTTCCGCCGGAATGGCTAACGATACCCGCGCCCGCCAACTTGTTCAGCAGCGTAGCCAGTTGTTCAACGCCCGTGAGCCGCTCCAGACCGTTGCCGCCAGCCGCGTAAAAGCCTGGTCCACCACCATCCTGAACAATTTCGAACAATGGGCTACCGAAGATCCTCTCCACGCCAAAATTTTCAGCGCCTTCCGGCTTACTTATCATCAGTCACAGGTGAGACTCGAAGATCACTATATGGATCAGGGGCTGGGCACGATCGAATCTCGCGACCTGGCCACGGCCATGCTGCAGAACCTGATCGGCGCACAACTCGACCGGTTCTTATAGTACACGGCGCGGTTGAGTTTTAATAATTGTCCGGCGACAAATAACCAGGCTCGTCCAACATACGTTGAACGGGCCTGATCATTTGTCGCCAAAGCTCAACGTATGAATTACTCTTCTTCCATCGCCACCTGCTGCCCATCGTAATCCTCCCGGTTGGCAACGATCATGGCGTACAACCGATCCTTCAGTTCCTGTACCCCCTCACCCGTTACAGCGGAGATGAACAGGTGGGGTATATCCTGCGGAATTTCGTCTTTCCGCATTTCTTTCAGTTCCTCATCAACCAGGTCGGCGCGGGTCAGGGCCAGCAGCCGGGGTTTATCGAGAAGTTCCGGGTTATATTCCCGGAGTTCATTAAGTAGTATCTCGTACTGCCCCTGCATATCGTCGGCATCGGCCGGGATACAGAACAGTAGGGTGGCGTTGCGCTCAATGTGGCGCAGAAAACGGTGCCCCAACCCTTTCCCTTCGTGGGCCCCCTTGATGATGCCGGGAATATCAGCCATGGCGAACGACTGTCCGTCCCGGTACTGGATCATGCCAAGGTTGGGTACCAGGGTGGTAAACTCGTAGTTAGCGATCTTTGGCTTTGCGGCGGAGACTACCGAGAGAAGCGTGGATTTTCCGACATTCGGCAGCCCCACCAGGCCGACATCAGCCAGCACCTTCAGTTCCAGTATCTTCCAGGTCTCGATGCCCTCCTCCCCCGGCTGTGCGTAGCGTGGGGTTTGGTGGGTAGACGATTTGAAAAAACTGTTTCCTTTACCGCCGCGACCTCCCGGCACGAGAATTTTTTCCTCGTTGTGGTCCGTCATTTCAAATTCAACCTCCCCGGTATCCGAGTCGCGTACGATCGTTCCCAACGGAACCTCCAGGATCACGTCTTCCCCGTCCGCGCCGTGGCGATGGTTCTCGCTGCCGTTGCCACCGTGAGGAGCTTTGGTGTGTTTCCGGTATTTGAAGCCCAGAAGGGTCCACAAATTGCGGTTACCGCGCAGAATGATGTGTCCCCCCCGGCCACCATCACCACCGTCAGGACCGCCGTGCGTGATTCCCTTCGCCCGGTAAAAATGCGCCGACCCGGGCCCGCCGTTACCGGAGCGGAGATAAATTTTTACGTAGTCTACGAAGTTTCCGTTTGCCATAGTTCTTATTCAACGCAAAGGTCTTTGCGCGGGTGCGCTCACTTTACCTCGAAGGCCGGAGCTACTATTGCGCCGACTTCAGCCGCCACCTCCTCGATTGATTGCATTCCGTTGATCTTGTGCGAAAGCTTCAGTTCATCGTAGTAATCATACACCGGAGTGGTATATTTTACAAAATTCTCATAGCGCGTGCGGATGGTTTCTTCCTTCAGATCGTCGGCCCGGCCACTGGTTGCCCCTCTGCCTAAAATACGCGACACTACAGCGTCAATCTCGACGTCGAGAAGGATTAGTGCATTGATCTGAGTTCCTTGTTCTTTCATCAACTCATTCAGCGCGGCGGCCTGCGGTGCCGTACGGGGAAAACCATCGAAAATGATTCCCGGCACGCCCGGATTATCCTCCACCCGCTTACGTAACATAGAAATTGTCACCTCATCCGGTACCAGATCGCCCCGATCCATGTATTCTCGGGCCTGCTGACCGAGAGGCGTGTTGTTCTTCAGTTCGAACCGGAACATGTCGCCGGTGCTGATGTGGAGAAAACAATATTTCTCGACGAGTAAACTCGCCTGGGTGCCTTTTCCAGACCCCGGAGGACCGAAAAGTATCAAATTGTACATAGTTGGTAGCTGAATGATTCGCAAAGATAAGACACGCACGGGCGGGAGCAAGTTGCGGATAGTAGATTCTTGGCCCCGCTTAGCGTACTAATTAAGCTAATTTCGACCGTTTTAAATTTATCAGGCATTACACCCGAATAGTTTAGGGTTTATTGGAGCTAGTTTCAAGGCTGATGGCCGCTGAAAATCACACCCCGCATTAAATACGTCATTTAGATTTTCAGGCGCGGCCGCAGGTGCAAAGAAATCATTTCTGATATCGATTTAACCTATCTGATACTCGTTTTTCCAATCCTTACAGTTCTTTACGCGTGAAAGTACTTGTATCGTTTTCCTTGAAAAATGTTTGAGACCTTAAATTCTTTGATCCTAATAATCAGAAGGGAGAATTCAGCGGTTGCCTAACGCGCTCCGATCAAGCATTAAAAAACCGCCTCTCCAGACAAAGTGGAGAGGCGGTTGATGTATGTACTCACGAGTACCGGCAAATCAACGCCGGATCGTAGTCAGTTTATTCGATAATGATCATGCGCTTGGTAGCTACCCATTCCCCGGCCGTGACCGTGTAAGAGTAAACACCGGATACACCACCAAGATTACGCTTGGTGAGTCTCACGCTGTTGTAACCTTCGGTACCGGTCTGACGGATCTCCCGAACCAGGCGGCCGGCTGCATCCGTAATGCTGATCGTTACCTCGGCGTGCGCTTCAGGCAGTTCATAACCAATCACCGTTTCCTTGCGGACGGGGTTTGGAATGTTCTGCAGCAAACGGTAACCGCCTACCTCGATGCGTTCTTCGTTGAACACAAAGGTGAGGTTGCGCAGGCTACCGGTTCCACGCTCGTAAGCTTCCGCTTCCGTGTACCCGTTGGTAGCATCGAGTGCATCACTCAGTTTACCGTTGGCCTCGGCACGTACCACCAGGCTGAAAAGCACCTCGTCACCCGTCCAGTTGGCGGGGGTATCGGTACCGTTCCAGTTCCAGCTGGTGGTGATCATTCCCTGGCTTACGAAACTCCAACCGAAGTTAGCTTCAGTAACCAGACCGGATTCGATGCGTTCAATCTCAATCGCACTCTGGTCGAATTTCAGCGTAAACTGGTAGCCATCCATTTGCGTGAGTTGAGCGGAAGTCACCGGTACGGTGTAAGTCTCGCCCTGAATCATATCGATCTCGTCAAGTTCCATCTCCAGGTCGCCACGGAAGTCGCGAGGGTTACTCCGTGCGGCGGAGTTGGCCCGTGCGGTACCGTTCACGTCACCAATCTTGACGCCGACGAAATCGGCATTGCCGATGCTGCCCTGCAGATCGTTGAAGTTCATTACCTCGGGGAAGTTTTCTGCCCATGGGAAGTTAGCCTGTGGGAAGTCGTAATCAACGGGGATGAATCTCCAACTTGGTACATCGTTCGGGTACTCCAGCGCAAGACCGAGTATGAGGCGACGGATAGAAATGATGTCAGAGACATCGATTCCATTGTCACCGTTGGCATCGGCCGCAATCATCTTGTAAACGGAAGGCAACTCGTTCTCGCCAAGGATATGGCGCGTAATTGCAACGATGTCTGAAGTCCGTACACCGTTAATGAAATCGGTATAGTGTGTTGGAGAAAGCGTGTAATCACTTCCTGTCTCCATGTTAACGTTGCGGAAGGAGATCAGTCCGTCGTTAGCGGTACTCATGGTGAGTGACATGTTGTTGGGGCCCTGAAGCTCCACAACGGCGTTCTCTACCGTTTCCATTTCCTCGGTGAGGATCAGACCGGCAAGGTTACCGGTACTGCCACTATCGACACAAACACCGGAGTTGTCCTGCACTTCAACCACAACTTCACAGAAGTCAGGATCACTGCCAGCGTCATCGAAGGCGTAAAGGCGAACGTTCAGGTTACCAACGTCAGCACAGCTGATGTCATCTATTCCAGTGTTACCAACAATCGGGTCGAAGCCATTACCACCTGCCGTTGAAGAACGGTAGAGGCTGTACTTGCCTACTGTGTTGCCTAAGCAATCTTCGATCGGAGAAGCAATGAAGTCGGATGCCCAGATGGCACCAGTTCCACCACCATTTCCGTCATCGGCAAGAACGACAACCAGGGTCTGGATACAGATCGGAGTCGGGGTGCGGTCAGCATTGACACAGAACTCGATGATCTGAACGTCAGAGTTACCACAACCGTCATTTGCAATGACACGAAGAGCATGTTCTCCGGCCGGTACGTTAGTTGCGGTTACGGTGTACTCACCGGTAGCTTCAACTACATCAACGGTAATGCCTACACCGAGTGCCTGAGCGTTATCGGGTTGGAAACCATTCGTTGCTACGTAGTTGGCATCGAGTTCGAGGTCAACCGTCGGCGTAGAACAGGCGTCCGTAGCGGTGAAGTTGATCTCAACCGTTGCGGTACAACCTTCGCCACTGCCGGCTACACACCCATCCATCTCCGTGAAGGTGATCTCGGGTGCCACTTCGTCGTAAATCTTGACGAACTGTACGTAGCGGAAGAAACCGCGGCTGTCGCTCGAAGCATAATCCGTATCAACGATGAGGTCATTCTGAGGGTTATTCGTATTCACCTCACGGTCAAAGAAACGACTTACGAAAGCGCGGTCATCACCAGTATTGATCGTATTCTCGGGAATCACGTTCAGGTAAAGCACCTGAGTTTCAGGATTGCGGTTCACGGAACCTCCACCATCGCGGTCGATGATGTATGGCTCGCCGAAAGTATTGTACTCACACCAGTTTACGACATCGTAAGTAACGCGAAGCTTGAAGCATTCGTCACCGGCGTCGATCGTACGGAGCGTGTCTACGTCCGCAGTTGTAGTAATGAGGTCACACGCGAGCTCGTCAGCTTTGATACCATCGTACTCCGGAATGACGGCACAATCGCCGGCTGCATCCCGTGGGAAGGTAATACGGTAGTCATGTACGCCGATCACCCTAATTACCTGCTGGCAAGTTGGAGCGGTGAAGTTACCGTCGGAGACGGTGAACGTACGTACCAGACGACCTACGCCACAGCTGTTTACATCACCGGAAATGGTCTGGCTGATGTCAACGTTGCAATTATCCGCACCGCCAGCGATACCGAAGAGAGCATCGAGGGTTTCGTCGGAAGCGTCCATAATGTCTGCGGGAAGACTCTGGTTGTACTCATCACAAGTGATGGACAAATCGCCAGGCTGTACACACGCCGGAGCGAGCTTGTCTTCTACGAGAACATCCAACCAACAGAAGTTTTCTCTGCCAGCGGCATCCCTTACCCGGAGACCGATGCGAAGTGTACCGACGTCGGCACAGGTCACAATAATCTCGTTGTCGTAAATCTCAGTCGCTTGGTCGGCACCGTTGACCCGTGCGATGTCTAACGTGATGTTGGAGCAATCGTCGTAAGAACCACGGTCGATCATTTCCGGAGTGATAACCGCAAAGCCATTTCCACCGGAGCCGGTAAGACTGATATTGAGGCCATCCTCACAGATAGCAACGGGCGGCGTCAGGTCCTGGATACGAATATCCACGTCCGTTTGGCCGACGTTGCCACAGTCATCTGTGTAAGTGTAGCGTACGACGTGGTCGCCCACCGGAAGTTCGCTAGACAGTTCTGGCGTGTTATTATTCAGATCTACAGCAAAGCTGCCAAGTGGCGCAGAATTCAGATCACCGTTGAGGTAGATCGTTGCAGACAGGCTCACACCTGCTGAGCAGTTATCAACCAGGCGGATACTGGCATCATCGAGGCGGATGAAAGCGGCACACTGGTTACCAGCGTTGGTTCCGTAGACGACCGGCCCGGTAATCGGATTGTTCTGGTCATCAAGGCGAACCGGAGCCGTAAAGGTCGGAGCATCAAAGTCACCAACTTTTACGATCTGCGTAAAGGTGATGGGATCACTACCTATTTCACACCAGTCGAATACACGGTATGTCCGTACAAACTTGAAAGTGTTCGGGCAAGTCACGATGCGCTCAGAGTCTTCAAATCCTGCGGCAATGTTACAGTAAGCGGAACCTCCGGAGATCGGGTTGGTACCGAATGCAGTCGTGATAGTCGGTTCGCCACCGAGTGACGGTACCGGGTTACCATTGGGCAGTGCTTCGAAATCTTCTCCACAGCTGATGTTCACAACATCCGTATCCGGAATAGTTACATCATCCAGGGTCGGAGGACGTACGGTGATCTCCTGAACACATCTCGCGCTGTTTCCACTTTCGTCCGTTACAACGAACGTACGGAGAATGGTCTGAACGGTACACTGAGGATCAGCATTAGGCAGCAGAAGGTCGTAGAACTCAAGCACCAGCTCGTCATCAGGAGTACAGTTGTCTGCAATCACCGGGTTACCCGTAAATGCAAGACTGCTTTGCTGGTTCAGGATCATGTCGATATCGGTACAGATAAAGTCTACGCCGTTAAAGCTGCTGGCGTCATCCGGACACTCGATGGTCGGACGCTGCTTGTCTTCAATCGTGATCTGTCCCCAACAAGTGTTGTTACACTGTGGATCAACCAGACTTACGAACAGAGTTTCGTTGATCTGATCGTTGTTGACCGTTGCAGTAGGCAAACCGTTAGCGTCACGGAGGGTATCACCCGTAGCCGTCATCAGTACAACGGTCAGTGAGTTAGCACAACCGACATTACCCAGAAGGATTTGGTCAGCGGTGATTTCCGCTTCACAGTCCTCACCGAGTGAGATGTTCTGGGAGCCCGTACAGGACAGGTTTTGAATATCGGTGACGTCGATGGTAATGGTGGCAACCATTACCGGGCAATCATTCACGGCAGCGATCGTGTAGTCGATGGAAAAATTTCGGCTACGGTCCAGGTTGCCCGGGATTACCACGTTTTCAGGATCGCTGAGATCCACAACTACCGGTGCACCGTCGTCGTCAACAAATAGCAGGTCGCCTTCGGTAAATGTTCCACCGATGTTGGGGAACCCGCCAAGGGACTCGAACAGATTGATGGTTACGTTGGCCTCATCACAACCGAGACAAACCTGGATGGTGTTATCCACACCGGGATCCTGGAAGCATTCCAGAGTCACAACTGCGATATCACTATCATCTTCGTCTTCATCGATAACACCGTCACCGTCGGTGTCACCACCTCCGTTTTCGTTATCATCCACGATGTCACCATCGTTACCCTGAACATCGTCAGGAGTAGAGTCGATGTCCGTTACCTCGTTACCATCTTCATCCGTAGCGGATACGATTTCAGCTTCGTTCACCAGAACCTGACCGGATTCAACACCTTCAGCATCTTGCGTTACGCCCATGGCGTAGTCTGGGAACATAGCAGGAGCAACCGTCAATACAATTTGTACGGTAACATTCTGGCCGGGCATCAAGCCTTCCACGGGAAGATCACCTTCGGCGACCGATAACGTGGAGACAGGATTATTGTCAGCGTTCAGCATCCAGTCCGGGTTCAGTGCAGGATCGAAAATAAAGCCAAATGGCACATAATCGACAACAACTATATTGTCAGCAGGAATAGCTCCCTGGTTGATTACCCGGATATCAAATTCAACGTCATCACCAACATTTACCGTGGTTCCCTGTCCGGAGGAAAGGGTCTTGACAAGTGCCAGATCGAATCCACCTACGGAAATCGTAGCGGGGTCGGAATTATCGGAATCTTCTCCTTCGAGTTGATTACCATCGACTTGGTTATCGGTAAGGAAAGTGTCGTTCCCGGGGATGGTATCCATCGGAGAGTCTACTTCGATTACTTCATTTCCGTTGGCGTCCGTTGCATCACTGACCTCCGCTATGTTAGTCAATTGCATTTGAGCGATCATTGCCGGATTCACTGTCAGGAAAATCTCTACGTCAACAAACGCTCCTGGCTCAAGTGCTTCAGCACCGTCAAAGTCGGTCAGCGTAGTCTCGAGATACAGCGTATTGTCGATATTAGCATACTCCATCCAATCAGGATTGAGCGTAGGATCAAACATAAAGCCGTTCATGTCAGCAGGGGCGTAATCAGATACCCGGATATTATCCGCAGCAACGGTACCCTGGTTAATCACCCGAATGGTAAAGGCTACCGTATCTCCGGCGTCAACACCACTGCTTTGACCGGGAGAAAGCGTTTTCGTCAGCGCCAGGTCAAAGGTGTTGGTCATGATTTCTTCGAAATCTGACTCATCTTCGTCACCTCCGTTAGTTCCGTCTCCATCAACTACATTGTCGTCGTTGTCGTCAATGTCATCAGGGTTGTTCGGGTCGGCAGGAGTAGAATCATCGTCGATTTGTGGATTACCGTTCTCATCGGTAGCCATTCCCAGTTCGGCAATGTTACGTAAAGTAAGGCCTCCAGCAAGGGGAACATCCAGTACAAGTTGAATCTGGAAAGTAACGGAAGCACCAGCAGCAAGACCACCAGCGGGCAGGTCTCCATCAGCTACAGTGAATACATCCGTAGCAGTGTTTGTACCGGCATCGAAAACGAAGTTTCCGAAGCTCATGTCCAAGGTCATTCCCTCGGGAATGAAGTCGACTAACGTAATGTTATCCGCTGCGATTGCACCCTGGTTGATGATCACCAGATCGTAGGTAACGGTATCGCCAGGATTTACGGATCCAGATTGTCCGGCAGCCAGCATCTTCTGAAGCGCAAGGTCAAAAGTGAGAATCTCAACATCTTCGAAGTCGGACTCATCCTCATCGCCTCCGTTCTGACCATCACCGTCAACATCATCATCATCGGTATCATCGATTTCATCAGCCGGCTCTCCGTCTACGTTAAAGTCGGAGTCATCATCAATCTGCATGTCACCGTTTTCGTCGGTAGCATCCTGAATCTCAGCCACGTTGCGTAGGCTCATGCCGGCAACTTGTGGAGAGGCGAGTACCAGCATAATGGTAGCGGTAGCAGTTTGGCCGGGAGCAAGTCCACCTACGGGGAGCTCGCCGTCAGCAACGGAAAGCGTAGTAGTAGCAACTCCGACACCTGCGGTCCAGACTTCGTTTCCGGTAATTCCTGCATCGAACATCATTCCGGATGGAATGAAGTCTACAACGGCTACATTGTCGGCATTGATATCACCTTGGTTCGTAACAATGATATCAAACGATACCGTATCACCTGGCTGTACCTGAGCACTTTGTCCCGGGCTTAAAGCCTTAGTTAAAGCAAGATCAAACCTTTGAACGGTAACGACTTCAACGTCGTGGTCATCTTCGTCACCACCTTGGTTGCCGTTTCCATCGACTTCATCGTCATTAACGACATCTTCATCGTTCGTATCGTCAGGAGTGGAGTCAATGTCGTCCTGCGGATCGCCATTCTCATCGGTAGCATCACTGATTTCAGCAAAGTTGCTGACCATTGCACCTGCGAGAAGTGGATCGGCAAGTGTAATGAAGATCTCAACGGATGCCGTCTCTCCAGGAGCAAGACCTCCCGTTGAAAGATCACCGTTAGCTACGGAGATTGTACGCTGTGGCCCTGCGGCATTAAGCGCCCATCCAGCATCATCGTTGCCAAGGATACTACCTTCGTAGGACAAGCTACCATCACTAGGCAGATAATCCGTTACGAGGATGTTGTCGGCAGCAATCATTCCCTGATTAATTACCGTAATCGTGTAGGCAATCGTGTCACCGGGGCGAACGTCAGCAGATTGTCCGGGAGAAAGTCCCTTGGTCAGCGCAAGGTCAAAGCCTTCAATTACGATGCTTTCGATGTCGTGATCATCATCGTCCTGCCCGTCTACGTTTCCATTACCGTTAATTTCATTATCACCGGTAAGGTCATCGTTGTCGGGATCAGTATCATACGCAGAATCAACGTCATTCTGAGCGTCGCCATTCTCGTCGGTAGCACCACCGATCTCGGCGAAGTTATCGATCTGAGTTCCGGGAGGCAGCAGTGGGCTAGCTAATGTCAGGTAAATATCTACCGTGGCTGAACCATCGGGAGAAAGACCACCAGTGGGAAGTTGGCCATCAGCAACCGTAAGTGTTACTGTAGGGTTTCCTGCAACCAGCGTCCATCCAAGACCAGCATTATCTTCGGTACCATCACCAGCTCCCATCTCGAATGAAAGTTCGGTAGGGAGGTAGTCCGTTACCAGAATGTTGTCAGCGGGGACGTCACCCTGGTTAAAGACAGTAATAGTGTAAACTACTGTATCGCCTGGCTCTACTGTTCTGGACTGACCAGTTGCGAGTGTCTTAATCAAAGCAAGGTCAAAGGCCTGTACCATAACAGATACGTCATCAGTATCATCTTCGTCATCTCCGGGCGTATTGTCCGGAGTAGAGTCGGAATCTTCCTGTGGGTCACCAGTATCATCAGTTGCAGCACTGATTTCAGCAGTGTTAGTGATGGAGCTTCCTGCAGGTAGTGGATTAGCAAGTGTCAGGAAGATGTCTACGAAAGCAGAGGCTCCAGGAGCCAAACCGCCAGCAGGCAGTTCACCGCCCATGACCGTCAGGGTACGAACAGCGTTTGGTCCTACCATCATCCAGCCTTCATCATCATTACCCGTAACGCCTCCGTCATAGGTAAGTACCATGTCTGCGGGGAGGTAATCAGTTACCTCAATATTGTCAGCGGCGATGTCACCTTCGTTGATTACCGTAATACGGAAAGCAATGGTGTCACCTGCACGAACGTCCACGTCTTGCCCTGGGGCCAGATCTTTCATCAATGCAAGGTCAAATTCGGCGGTCGTGAGCGTAGCTACATCATGGTCATCGTCATCCTGTCCCGGATCATTTCCATTTCCAGTGATGTCATTGTCATCATTGAGCGTGTCATCGTCAGGATCAGTATCCAGATCAGAATCAACGTCTTCCTGATCATCACCATTCTCATCCGTAGCAGCGCTGATTTCAGCGAAATTACTTACGTCTGCACCAGCAGGCAGTGGGCTGGCAAGTGTCAGGTAAATATCAATAGTGGCGGAAGTTCCTGGTGCTAGACCACCAGCGGGGAGCTGACCATCAGTTACGCTAAGCGTAGCCGTTGGGTTACCCGCAACATCCATCCAGCCGAGACTGGTGTTGTCGTCCGTTCCATCACCAGCACCAGGCTCGAAGCTCAGGTCTGTCGGCAGGTAGTCCGTTACGACAATGTTGTCGGCAGGAATGTCGCCCTGGTTGAAGACCGTCAGCGTGTACGCTACCGTATCTCCGGGAGCTACCGTCATGTCCTGACCGGCGGCCAGTTCCTTGATCAGCGCAACGTCGAACGTCTGCACCGTTACCGGTACCTCGTCAACGTCGTCTTCGTCCTCATCGGGATCATTATCTGAATCCGGAGTAGAGTCCGTGTCCTCCTGGGGATCACCGTTCTCATCCGTAGCCATGCTGATCTCCGCTTTGTTGGTAATCACCGCACCTGCGTCAAGCGGGTTGGCCAGCGTCAGGAAGATCTCTACCGTAACCATTGCTCCGGGAGCAAGTCCGCCAGCGGGAAGATCACCGTCAGCAATCGTCAGCGTGGTCGTAGGATTGGCGCCTACAAGCATCCAATCTTCGTTGCCCATCACACCAGCCTCAAAGGACAGGTTGCCAGCAGGAGCATCCAGGTAATCCGTTACCTCGATGTTGTCGGCTGCAATCATACCCTGGTTGATCACCGTGATCGTGTAAGCGATCGTGTCACCGGGGCGGACCTCGTCGGACTGACCGGGAGAAAGCCCCTTCGTCAGTGCAAGGTCAAAGGCCTCAGCCGTGATCGTGGCGATATCGTGGTCGTCATCGTCCTCACCCGGGTTGTTGCCGTCACCGTCCACTTCGTTATCGGAAGTCAGCGTGTCGTCGTCAGGATCGGTATCGAAATCAGAGTCCACGTCGTCCTGCTCATCACCGTTCTCATCAGTGGCATCGCTGATCTCAGCGAAGTTATCCAGTGAGGTTCCGGCTGCCAGCGGGCTGGTCAGCGTCAGGTACAGATCAACGGTCACGGATGCACCGGGAGCAAGACCACCAGCAGGCAGTTCGCCGTCGGCGACGGTCAACGTGTTGGTCGGCAGACCAGCCACGAGGGTCCAGCCCAAAGTGGTGTTGTCATCCGTTCCGTTACCGGCCATGGCCTCGAAGTCAAGCTCCGTTGGCTGGTAATCCGTTACCGTAATGTTGTCAGCAGGAATATCACCCTGGTTGATCACCGTGATCGTGTAAGCGATCGTGTCACCCGGTTCTACGGACATGTCCTGCATTGGTGCAAGCATCTTGATCAGCGCAAGGTCGAAGGCCTGGATCGTAACGGGTACGTCATCCTGGTCGTCTTCGTCCTCGTCTTCATTGTCAGGAGTAGAATCGTCGTCCTCCTGGGGATCGCCGGTATCATCGGTAGCAGCTGTGATTTCAGCTACGTTCGTGATCGTGGCACCTGCGTCAAGCGGGTTGGCCAACTTCAGGAAGATCTCTACCGAAGCAGACGCACCGGGAGCCAAACCTCCGGCAGGAAGATCACCGTCCGCAACCGTCAGCGTCGTGGCCGGGTTGCCGTCAGCATCAACCGCCCAGTCTGCATTGTCCGCAAGGGTAGCGTCAAAGGTCAGCGTCATGTCTGCCGGAAGGTAATCCGTCACCTCGACGTTGTCGGCAGCGATGTCGCCTTCGTTGGTCACCGTGATCGTGTACGCAAGCGTGTCACCGGGGCGGACCATGTCCGACTGACCGGGAGAAAGCTCCTTAGCCAAAGCAAGGTCGAAGGTAGCGGTAGTGATCACGGCCACATCATGGTCGTCATCATCTTCACCGGGGATAGTTCCGTCACCGTCGACGTTGTTGTCGGCGGTCAGGTCATCGTCGTCCGGATCGGTGTCCAGGTCAGAATCAACGTCCATCTGCATGTCACCGTTCTCATCCGTGGCGTCGCTGATCTCAGCAAAGTTGCTGATGTCAGATCCGGCGGGCAGCGGGCTGGCAAGCGTCAGGAAAATATCAATAGTTGTTGATGATCCGGGAGCAAGACCGCCGGGGATCATCAGTGTGTTCGTCGGGTTACCCGCAACATCCATCCAGCCGAGACTGGTGTTGTCGTCCGTTCCGTTTCCGGCTCCGGGCTCGAAGCTCATGTCGGCAGGTACGTAGTCCGTGATGACAATGTTGTCGGCAGGAATGTCGCCCTGGTTGAAGACCGTCAGCGTGTACGCTACCGTATCTCCGGGAGCTACCGTCATGTCCTGACCGGCGGCCAGTTCCTTGATCAGCGCAACGTCGAACGTCTGCACCGTTACCGGTACCTCGTCAACGTCGTCTTCGTCCTCATCGGGATCATTATCTGAATCCGGAGTAGAGTCCGTGTCCTCCTGGGGATCACCGTTCTCATCCGTAGCCATGCTGATCTCCGCTTTGTTGGTAATCACCGCACCTGCGTCAAGCGGGTTGGCCAGCGTCAGGAAGATCTCTACCGTAACCATTGCTCCGGGAGCAAGTCCGCCAGCGGGAAGATCACCGTCAGCAATCGTCAGCGTGGTCGTAGGATTGGCGCCTACAAGCATCCAATCTTCGTTGCCCATCACACCAGCCTCAAAGGACAGGTTGCCAGCAGGAGCATCCAGGTAATCCGTTACCTCGATGTTGTCGGCTGCAATCATACCCTGGTTGATCACCGTGATCGTGTAAGCGATCGTGTCACCGGGGCGGACCTCGTCGGACTGACCGGGAGAAAGCCCCTTCGTCAGTGCAAGGTCAAAGGCCTCAGCCGTGATCGTGGCGATATCGTGGTCGTCATCGTCCTCACCCGGGTTGTTGCCGTCACCGTCCACTTCGTTATCGGAAGTCAGCGTGTCGTCGTCAGGATCGGTATCGAAATCAGAGTCCACGTCGTCCTGCTCATCACCGTTCTCATCAGTGGCATCGCTGATCTCAGCGAAGTTATCCAGTGAGGTTCCGGCTGCCAGCGGGCTGGTCAGCGTCAGGTACAGATCAACGGTCACGGATGCACCGGGAGCAAGACCACCAGCAGGCAGTTCGCCGTCGGCGACGGTCAACGTGTTGGTCGGCAGACCAGCCACGAGGGTCCAGCCCAAAGTGGTGTTGTCATCCGTTCCGTTACCGGCCATGGCCTCGAAGTCAAGCTCCGTTGGCTGGTAATCCGTTACCGTAATGTTGTCAGCAGGAATATCACCCTGGTTGATCACCGTGATCGTGTAAGCGATCGTGTCACCCGGTTCTACGGACATGTCCTGCATTGGTGCTAGCATCTTGATCAGCGCAAGGTCGAAGGCCTGGATCGTAACGGGTACGTCATCAACGTCATCTTCGTCCTCATCCGGATCAAAGTCCGCATCCGGATCAGAATCAACATCAGGCTGAGGATTACCATTATCATCGGTGGCGTCGCTGATTTCGGCAGTATTTGTAATTGTCGCACCTGCATCAAGTGGATTATCCAAAGTCAGGAAAATTTCTACCGAAACGGATTCTCCCGGAAGAAGACCACCAGCCGGAAGCTCACTATCAGCGACCGTTAGTGTAGTTGTGGGGAAACCACCGAGCAGCATCCAGTCTGCATTACCTGCAACACCAGCCTCGAAGGACAAGCTACCATCTACATCCAGGTAATCCGTTACCTCAATATTATCAGCAGCGATTTCACCTTCATTGGTCACCGTGATGGTGTAAGCAATGGTGTCACCCGGGCGAACCATATCAGACTGGCCGGGAGAAAGTTCTTTTTCAAGAGCAAGATCGAATGCGAGAATTGTTACATCCTCCGGATCCGAGTCATCTTCGTCAGATGCCGGATCACCGTCTCCGGGAGTTCCCGTTCCGTCACCGCTATCGACATCGTCGGCACCGGAATTAACTAGACCGCCAGCGTCGTTACCATTAATGGCATCGGGATTAGAATCAACGTCCGTAACGTCACCACCCTCACCGTCAAGTGCCGAGGTAATCTCTGCTACATTAATAAGTTGTGTACCCGCCATCAGGCCGAGATCAACCGTAAGAACGATATTTACCGTAGTAGAAGCTCCGGCAGCTAACGTACCTGGAAGGGTTGTTTCCACTGTTGCACCGTTATCGGTCCAAGCTGGGTTGTCCGCAGCCATGAAGGTGTAACCGGTAGCGGGAAGGTAATCAGTGATTAAAATTTGAGTGGCATCTACAGCCCCCTGGTTGGTTACCGTGATGGTGAAGGTTACCGTCTCACCGGGAACGACCATATCGCTTTGCCCGGTGGCAAGCTCTTTGATCAAGGCAAGGTCAAACCCACCAACCGTCACCTGAGCGGGGTCAGCGTCATCCTCATCCGTCGCCGGATCAGTATCGCCGGGCATACCAGAGCTGTCACCACCAACAACATCGTCGGAGCCCGTATCCGGGACACCACCTGCATCGTTGTTAGGATTACTATCGGGAGTGGAATCAATATCGGTTGCCACCATACCCGTCGCGTCAGATGCCTCGGTGATCTCGGAGATGTTGACCAGAGATTCACCGTCCGTGCCTGCACCGACCGTAAGAATAATATCAATTGTTGCTTCCATATTTGGAGCGAGTGGGCCGGCAATTGTAGCATTTGCATTACCCGTAGCCCCGTCAAGGGTCCATCCGAGTCCATCACTTGTAGTGTTGTAGACCAGACCGGCGGGAATGTAGTCGACGATCATTATGTCAGTTGCCGTTACCATTCCCTGGTTGACTACCGTAATAGTATAGGTAACATCCTGCCCGGGCATTACCATACCATCAGCGGGGGTAGTTACAACTTTAGTCAGGGCAAGGTCAAAGCCAAGCACCGTGACATCTTCCGGGTCAGAATCATCTTCGTCAGAGCCCGGGTCACCATCGCCGATGGTACCCGTGCCGTCGCCGCTGTCAGTATTGTCAGCGCCAGAGTTCACCAAGCCACCAGCATCGTTGCCTGGCATGGCATCGGGAGTAGAGTCAACATCAGTGACAGCACCGCCCTCACCATCGGTAGCGGAAGTAATCTCCGCTATGTTAATAAGTTGAGTATTAGCCGTCAACCCACCATCAACCGTAAGGATAATATCAAACGATGTATCATCACCAGCAGCTAACAACGCCGGCAGGGTGTAGGTAGCATTCATTCCAGCAATAACCCAATCCGGGTTCAATGTAGAATTGAACATAAAACCAGTGGGTACATAATCAGTGATCAACACGTTATCGGCGTCTACCATACCCTGGTTGGTTACCGTAATTGTAAAGGTCACATTGTCACCGGGCATGATCATCTCAGACTGCCCGACGCCAAGCTCTTTAATCAAAGCGAGGTCAAACCCGCCAATCATAATTTGAGCGGGGTCGGAATCATCTTCATCGGTTGCGGCAACTTCGTCACCAGGAGTTCCGGTGCTGTCTCCGTCGATGACATCGTCAGAATCCGTATCGACCGCACCGCCCGCATCATTCGTATCGTCAGCATCAGGTGTGGAGTCAACATCGGTAAGAACATTACCGTTAAGGTCGGTCGCCGCGGATATTTCCGCAACATTGACAAGCATATCCCCATCAGTACCGGGCCCGACCTCCAGAACAATATCGATCGTCGCGGTTCCGCCATTCTCGGCAACGGGGCCAGGAATAGTGGCGGAAACGACTCCAGCCGCAGTTGTCCAACCGGCGGCCATGTTGCTTGTTTCCATGGGATCAAAGATTAGACCTGTCGGAACGTAATCCGTGATTTCGATGTTGGAGGCAGCGATGCCTCCCTGATTGGTTACGGTGATGGTGAAAGTGACCATATCACCAGGCATAAACAAATTGCTCTGGCCGGGGGCAACTGTTTTGATCAGCGCCAGGTCAAATGTTGGCGCAAAGCCAAAGTCAACGGTCATATCACCGTTAGCGTCATCGGTACTCGTGGTAGTAGGATTGGCCCCTCCGTTGTCCTGCATGCCGGCTGAGCCGGTTTCATCTGCGTCGAGTGGTTCGGCTCCAGCCACAAGGACGATGACCGGGCTGGTAACAATCGTTCCCGTTCCACCAGGCTGCGATCCGCTGTCCATATTGTCATCGGTCGCCACGTCCGCAGGAGCAGCGGGGTCAGTGGAACTGGTAGGAAAGCCAGTGGGGGTAGTAGGAACCTGTACGGTGTAACTGCCAGCCTCAAGACCACCAAAGAAGTAATCACCCGTCGCGTCGGTTACGTCGGTTGCGATAACCATCCCTGCGGCATCAACAAGCTCAACGGTGACTCCGGCAATACCCATATCTGTCCCTGCATCGAGGGTGGCATTATTATTAAGGTCTGAAAAGACTGTAGAGCCTATGCTGAGGCATTCCACCACTACCATGATCGGCGGGTCGGTATTACAAACCGTGAAACATGCATCGTCCAGTGGGCTTGGGTTCGTATCGTCAAGGCCATTAAGGACAGGATCAAAGGATAAACCCGGCGCAAGAAAGTTGGCTACCGGCTCGTCTTCGCGGAAGTTGACCGCATAAACGGTATAATTGCCGCTGTTCAATTCGGTGAACAGACCGGTCGCGTTGGACTGTACAATAAAGCCCATATCATCCACTAAAACATAGGTCTGTACCTGCCCGCTGGTTCCTCCGGCCATAAAGGTTCCGGGAGCCGATTGAGCAAGAATTGATCCGGTTGGCACTTCAGGATCACTCGATGGCGTACAGAAAGCTCCTGAAGCCTGGCCGCCGTCGGGCGTAACGCCACATAATAACTCCGGCACTTCTCCGGTGGACTGTGCTCCCGTATTGGTATCATCGGAAGCGATAACGGTCTGAACCGCGCCTCCCGCACCACTATGGTCAAATGGTCCAAAGAATATACTGGGGCCACCTGCTGTAAACGTTTGCGTATCTCCGGCTATAGTTACCTGGAAGGAAGTTACGGTAGCAGCAGAATCGTTGGTAACGTCACTAACTTCTACAAAATACTGGTTCGGCATTGCAGTATCACCAACTCCGTTGTCACAACTAGCTGCCCCGGTAATTTCCACCTGGGCGGAAAGCGAAGTGGAAGTAACACAAATCAGGAGAAAAACAACTGTCCTGATAAAGACAGAATAAATGGGACGGGGTAGATCGTAAGTCATGAGGTTTATTTTACAAACTGAGAGAACTGGTGAAGCCAAAAAACTTAGTAAATGCCTTTTTGGTCGTTCAGCTCCTTTAGGAACGACAAAAGCCCCTTCTCCGGATGGAGAATTGGCAGCAAATTTCTTCGGTAAAGAAGAAGAGTTATCGAAGAACTCTTGAAACAGGAGTTTACGGCTCCTGTAGTTTAATTGGTCGTTTTTCATATAGAGATTACTAAAAACAAACTAAACCGTTTAAAATGGCGTCTTAAGCTAATAACACAATGGTCGAATCAAAACTTAAAAACTGACTGCCAACCCAGTCAGGGGTGGCGTCTTTGGAGTTGACTATTTTTCACTTGAGACACTAAACTAAACAATCGTCGAAAAAATCCATCTAAAATCCGCTAGGGACAAAAACAGATTAGATCACAAATATAACATGAATCCTCAATTACGGAGCGTGTTATTGTAAAATACTGGATATTTTTATCGTTTCATTCGCCTCATGGGGACTTCCAAACTGTTTAGTAGGTCCTTAACTGTCGCATCCCACCAATAAAGGCATCCTTATACAGAACTCAAGTGCATGTAAGTTTGAACACTTAAAAGCCATTTTATTTCTTCACGTCTCGTTCCTCCAGCAGTTTCCTAAGGCTCTGGTAGATGTAATCACCGCCACCGAGCACTTCCCTCACCTCCCGCCATTCCGCCAACTCAATGTCTTCCTCCGACTGCGGCGTAAGTTTCGTCTCCCTGGTTTCCATATCAAACCAGAAAGTGGGTTTCAGTACCCGACGCTCTTTCCGGTTACGGTAAGTATGGTACGTGGTCGGCAGCACGCTACCGATGGTAAGGTCGGTGACTCCGGTTTCCTCCCGTACTTCCCGCATCGCCGCGGTAGGGGCATCCTCCCCCGGATCAATCTTGCCCTTGGGCAAATCCCAGGCTCCCCGGCGATAAATAAAAAGCACTGTGGCCAGACCATGCTGGCGGACAATTCCACCAGCCGCCGGTAACCACCGATAGTGACTTTTGAAGTCAGACCAGAGTTCTTCAACGTCGTCTGCTACCAGATCTACCGAGTGTACTTTAGGACTTGATTTCTCCAGCATGTCCGCGTAGTTGAGCAACGTTCGGGGTTTGCCCGAATACATGGCGGTGAGATGCGTAACGGCCGTAACCCCTTTTTGGGCGCGAACGCGGGTGAAATTTTCGCTTTTCGAGAGCAGGGTCAGTGGACGATCGTTGATGTAGATTACGTACATTTGCGGCAAATTAGATTACTGGTCGTAAAGTAAGTGCTTTCCGTGAAGTCTTTTCTAAAGACTATGACTGCACCTATTCACACGATTACCAGGTATGAAGGCCGTTGCAAAATTCAGCTGCAGTCTTTATCCGTTGAAAAGCCTGACTACCGAAAAAAGTTTCGCCATGAGTACCGCCGCAAACATCGCCCGCCGCCTTTTGGAAGCAGGAGCCGTTAAACTGCAACCACGGAAGCCCTTCACGTGGGCCAGTGGTCTTCGTTCTCCGATATACTGCGACAACCGCGTACTGCTATCTTATCCCGTCATCCGCTCGGAAGTCGTAGATGGGCTGGTCGAACTTGCCGCCGGTTTCAATAATATCGACGGCGTGGCCGGTGTAGCAACGGCGGGTATACCTCACGGTGCGCTGCTGGCCGACCGGCTCGGCCTGCCCTTCGTGTATATTAGGTCTAAGGCAAAAGAGCACGGACGCCAAAATCAGATCGAGGGCCGGGTCGAACCCCGTTTCCGTTACCTTGTTGTAGAGGACCTTATCTCTACCGGCGGTTCCGCCCTCAAAGCCGTTGATGCCCTGCGCGCCGCAGGCGGTGACGTTGCGGGAGCGGTAGCCATCTTCAGTTACGGTTTTCCGGCCGCCGCCCGGGCCTTCGAACAGGCCGAGGTCCCCCTGCGAACGATCAGCGGATACTCAACCCTGCTTGAGCAAGCCGTAGCCACCGGTAGCATATCCTCCGCCGAAGCAGCAACCCTTGGTACCTGGCGCCAGGATCCCCGTGCCTGGTCGGAAACATTCAGCGCCGGCACCAAAGAATAAAACTCTCCACTCCCGTGACCGTGCCCTGCAAAGGTCTTTTACCCAGCACCCGCGGCCGCGCCCTGAAACCGGATTTTTACCTCTAGGCAATTCTTACCCGAAAATTGTCCCTAACTGACTTCGCTACATGGATTCCATCAATAACAAATCAGAACAATTCCTCAACGCCTATCTGAATAATGCCTCACCAACGGGGTTTGAAAGCCCCGGGCAGCAGTTGTGGTTGGAATATATACGTCCTTTCGTGGATGAGGTCGGCCTGGATAATTACGGAACCGCCTACGGCATTATTAATCCCGGAAAGGATTTTCGCGTCGTCATCGAAGGACATTCCGACGAGATCAGCTGGTTCGTCCATTACATCACCGACGCAGGTTTCATTCACGTCATCCGCAACGGAGGCAGTGACCACCAGATCGCCCCCTCGAAACGCGTCAATATTCACGGCGACAAGGGCATCGTACGCGGCGTCTTCGGCTGGCCCGCTATCCACACCCGCCGTGGCGACGAAGCCAAACTCCAACCCCAGATTCACAACATCACCATCGACGTTGGAGCCAAGGACAAAGCCGAAGTTCTTGAAATGGGCATTCACGTAGGTTCCGTCATCACTTACCCGGATAAACTGGAAGTGATGAACAACACTTATTACTGCGGCCGTGCCCTCGATAATCGCATGGGAGGCTTTTGTATCGCCGAAGTAGCCCGTTTGATCAAGGAAGAACAGCTAGAGCTGGATTACTCCCTTTACATCGTTAACGCCGTACAGGAAGAAGTAGGACTGCGCGGTGCCCAGATGATCGCCGATACCATAAAACCCCACGTTGCCATCGTGACCGACGTCACCCACGATACCGGCACCCCCCTGCTAAAAAAATCAAAAGTAGGCGACGTAAATTCCGGAAAAGGTCCGAGTGTTACCTATGCCCCCGCCGTACACAACAAGTTATTGAATATAATTATTGAAACCGCCAAGGAAAAAAAGATCAATATCCAAAGGGAGGCAAGCAGTCGCGCTACCGGAACGGATACCGATGCTTTTGCTTACTCCAACGGCGGTGTCCCGTCGGCATTAATTTCATTACCGCTACGCTATATGCATACTACGGTGGAAATGGCGCATAAAGATGATGTTGAAGGGGTAATTAAATTAATATTCGAGACACTGAAGAAATTAAAATCCGGAATGTCCTTTAAATACTTCAACGTATAGTTTTCGCTTATGATGAGTATTTAAGTAACACTGCCAGACAAACGCGATAATATCCTCCCCCCTGCCCCTCCAAGAGAGGGTAGGTGATCAACATTCGTCTAGCAGTGTAATTTAGAGAACGTCTATTTCTCAGTATTTATATCCCGGGCCTTTTCAATCAGCTCGATCATTTCTCTCCGGTAGCCTTCCGCATCTTCTCCCCGCGCTTTTTCAGCCATATCCAGAAAATGTTTCCAGTCGGCCTTTCCCTTATGCGAACTATTGCGAATAACATGCCGTATTCAGCAACGGCCGCCGACCAGCGCAGATCGTCAGAGATCTTATCTTCCTCCAGGTGGCGGGCGGCAATAGGCACGGAAACTTTACGGGAGCGCCCACCCGTATTCGGTTTATAGCGCAGGCGCAGATGGCCCATGAAGTTTGCCTGGTTGTAGCCGCTGGCGAGTATGGTCAGGTAGACACCACGTTTTCGCTTTTACTCGATCAGTTCTACCAGTGCACCCTGATCGCTGGTGCCGACGTTGAAGTCACCGTCGGTAGCCAGGATGATACGGTTGTTACCGTTTTTGATGAAGTTGTCGGCGGCTACTTTTAGGCAAGTTCGATGCCCTGCCCGCCCGCCGTTGAGCCGCCGGCGCCTAACTTATCGAGAGCGGAGAGAATATCGGCGGGGTTGGATGTCGACGGCAGTACCAGCCCGGCCGCACCGGCGTACACGACGATGGCAACACGGTCTTGCCGGCGCAGGTTTGCGGGCAGCTTTAAGCTTTCCTTCACCAGCGGCGGCTTATTGGCGCTCTCTATGCTCCCGGATACGTCGAGCAGGAAAATCAGGTTGGAGGCCGGCACGTCGGCCGTAGCGATCGGCATGGTGCGGGCACTCACGCGGAGGAGCTGGTTTTGCGGATTCCAGGGGCAGGTCATAACTCAGTACGAAGGGCGAATTCGTCTTACGCCTTCGGGTCGGGGTCATTGTAATTGAAATAATTGATCAACTCCTCGATGCGCACGGCGTCTGCGGTCGGCAGTTGTCCCTGGTTGAGGAAGCGGCCGGACGTTGGCGTAGGCGGCGCGGTCCACAACAGTACTGATGGTGCTGAAGGTATCGTTTTTGGTTTTTGTGAAGGTGTTTTCAGAAATGGTGTTGTATTGCTCTCTGTTTTTCAGATCTACTTTTGATCTGGTAATGGATTTTCCGGATTTAGGATTATGTTTTTCCGGCGTTTCCCCGCGAGGAGAGGAGGAATTGGCAATACGGCTTACGGAACCCGTCACATCAGTTCTACGCTGAACTCCGTAGCCGATTACAACAACCTCTTCAAGCAGATGAGCGTCGGGGGTCAGAACAATTTTTTCGGGGATTCTCCGACCGCAATTTTTACCTATTTATTGGAATACCCCGTATAGGTATAAATAAGGATGACCTTTTTATCCGGCGGCAGGCCGCAGAGGGAAAAGTTTCCGTTGATGTCCGTAACGGCTCCTTTGGTGGTGCCTTCAACTATTATCGATACGCCGACGAGCCGGTTTCCCTTTTCGTCAGTGACCGTCCAGGTAATAAAATCGGCCTGGGCGGAAAGTGGCAGGGTGAAAATCAGGGTATAGATTGTAAAAGATTTACTTCATGGTGGTTTGTTTTTTCTCGTTGGATGCCATCTAAAGGGGAATTGCACACGTTACTTTAAAAAACCCGATATACTATTGTTTATCATCCGTCTTATGTCTGACCGCGAAATCATCAACTGGGTATTTTACGGACACCTCTGGATTGCATTAGCGGCTACGGGGCTTTCCTGGCTATCTCTTCGCGTCACTTACGGTCATCAAAGTTGTGTATCGGAATGGCCGGTGCTGACTTTCGTTTTCTTCTCCACCCTGAGCGTTTACACCTTGCACCGTTTCCTCAGTTTTCAGCGGGCGGAGCGGCGTCCTACGACACTACGCTACGGGATCGTCAGGCAACACCCGCGAACAAGTTTGATGGTCGGTGGAGTAAGCACACTTGCCGCTGGAATTCTCGGACTAAAATTCATCAGCACCATCTGGCCGGCCATTTTGCTGGCGCTTCCCGTCACCGTCTTTTACCTCACGCCTCCCGCAAGCGGCTGGCGGAGGCTACGGGATCTGCCATACTTAAAAAATCTCTGGGTGGCTTTAGCCTGGACGGTCATGACGGTGGTCGTACCGATACTCGTAATGGAGTCATGGGCTTTTCGCGCTGACCGGGATGCCTTCGACTTTCCGGAATTAATTAATCTTTTTTCTTGCGTACCCGTCGCTCCCCTCAACTACCAGAATTTTAGCCTCGAGCTGGTTACCCGACTTCTCTTTACCGGTTGTATCGCTATGCTTTTCGACCTGCGCGACGTTGCGCTCGATCGCGCGCAAGGCGTTTGTACCGTAGCCGGGGAACACCCTTTTCTACACCGGATATTGGTATTCTCCTGTCTTGTGGTTTGCGCGCTGGCGAACTTTTTGTGCAGTCATTCCGGTCTTCTGGATACCGGAATCGGCGCAGTCATGTGTCTGGGATATTTTCTGATGGTCCCGGTAGCTTTCTTTACCTACCGGAAGAGTTCGGAAGACTGGTACGCTGTGGTCGTCAACGGTTTGTTGCTACTGCCGCCCCTGGTGTATTGGCTGGCGGATATTTTGGGCGCGGACGCGGGTGCAGTAAGAGGTTTGTAATAATGCTTTTTTTCGGCAAACCGCCGCAGGCAGCTGCACGGCATACCAGAAGCCATGTTGCACAGCTCCGTGAGATTACAGCGTATGGGCCAGTGCCGCCCCGTAAGCACTCGCCTGCGCCGCATCGGCAATCACCACCTCCCGGCCCGAGCGCTCGGCAATCAACTCCACCCACTCCGGCGATCTGGTGAACCCGCCGCTACCCAGGATACGGTCGGCCGGGCCGACGACCTCTTCGAGCTTTTGCAGGATGGCGACAATGTTGCCCGTTACGCCGTCCAGTACGGCGCGGGCGATATGATTCGGACCGTGGTGTCCGCGCAATCCGACGAGCGAAGCCGTAGCCGTGGCGTCCCACAACGGTGCCCGTTCGCCGTTGAGCCAAGGGTCGGATTTTAGGCTGTCTTCACCGTTGACCAACATTGCCCCGTCGATGAAAGCCCCGACATCCCTGAAGTGTGCTGCGAGCAGATCCTGCCAGTACGCCAGCACCTTGCCCCCGTTGTTGGTGGGCCCGCCGATGACGTAAAGTCCTTCTTTCATTTTATAATTGAACAGGCCGTGTTTCGGTTCGACGCGGGCGCGGGTATGGGTGGTTCGTACCGCGCCGGAGGTGCCGATGCTGAGGGCTATGTCACCGCACGTCAGAATACCGGAGCCGAGGTTGGCCAGCACCCCGTCGGAGCCGCCGAGGTAGAGCGGAACGCCGGTGAGGCCGAGTTTTCCGGCGATGTCTTCCCGCCAGGTCAGTTTTGTGTTGGCCGGTTTGATGGCGGGGAGCCTGGTAGCGTCGATACCGGCTTTCGTCAGCGCCCGGGATGCCCATTCGCTACACTCCAGGTCCATCAGCCCGGTGGCGGAGGCGAGTTGTTCGTCGAGGAGGAAGCCGCTCTCCGTCCAGCGGTGAACTAGGGCTGATTTCAGGTCGGAGACGTAGGTGGCGGTATCCAGGCGTTGCGGATGTGCAGCGGCCAGCCAGACCAGCTTCACCAGGGGAGACATGGGGTGAACGGGCGTGCCGGTCAGTTGATGCAGGTCACTGCGTTCCCCGGAGCTGAAGTTGGCCATGACCGCCTGTGCCCGCAGGTCCGCCCAGGTGACGATCTTGCCCTGCGGTCGGTATTTTTCGTCGAGAAGCAACAGGCTGTGCATGGGGCAACTGAGGCCTACGCTTTGGGGTTTGCCTTTGGTGTGCCGTACCAGCTCGGCCAGGGCTTCCTCGGCGGCGGTGAAGACGGCTTCGGCTTCCTGCACGGCGGCTCCGGGCTCGGGATGCAGCAGGTCGTAGCTACGCTCGGCGATGCCGATCATCTCGCCTGCGTCATTGAAGGCGCAGGCTTTGGTGGCGGTGGTGCCGATGTCCAGGCCGATTCGATAAGTCATGGCGCAAGTTAGTCCGTTCGTCCGTTAGTTATTCCCTCTGTGCACATTCCGACGGGATATCGCCAGAATCTCCCCCCCCCCCCCCCCCCGCCC
>ENA-ORXM01000288-ORXM01000288.1-marine-metagenome-genome-assembly--contig:-NODE-288-length-98483-cov-7.030882_pt1 | contig 98483 bp, 88 predicted proteins | sample MGYA00237867_ERZ511480 | MGnify/ENA primary metagenome ERZ511480 (study PRJEB26309, sample SAMN06266103) | marine metagenome | isolation source: Algal blade | place: United Kingdom:Sidmouth, United...
GCCGAGGTGTCGACACCGAGAACATCACTGAGCTGTTCCAGCGCTTCCAGCGCCTCAGCACGGAACTGCTCGGCGAGCGCCGGATCAGAGTCAGCCACCCGGTTGGCGTCGTCGAGGAGACCCTCGGCCAGCACGAGCAATTCCGCCACGCTGAGGTCTTCGAGGTCGCCTGTCGGCAGCGAAGGCTCAACGGCAGGGTCATCGGGATCGACCGGTGTCACTGTTGGGTCGAAGCCATCGACGGTGACACCCTCGATTGCGGCCTCGAGTGTTTCCCGCATGGCGATCCGCTCGCCGTTGACGGCGATGATCCTCGAGATCTGCGGAACTGCATTGTCCGTTGCTGCCTCGATGTACAGGGGTCGTATGTAGACCACGGTGTTCTCGACCAACACCATCTGCATCTCACCGAAGCGCACGGTCGAGTCACGGTTTCGCAGCGCGAGGAACGGCGAGACGACATCGTCTCGACGAATTTCGGAGTCGGCGAGGTCGGCGGCATTGAGGTCGCTGCTCTGCACGTCGAATTGCAGCAGACTTCCCGTGCTGTCTGGGTTCATTCGACCGACCATGATCGCTTGGACCTCGGGACGCCCCTGGCTTGCACCGGTCGAGTTCGGAACGAACGCTCGCTGGACAACGAACTCAGAAGCATCCTCACCGGGGAGTCGCGTGGTGCGGTATTGGGGCGCCATCGCGACTGTGCTCGTCGACGCAGCAGCAGTGTCTTCGCCGCCGGCAACACGAGGCTGGGCAGAGACCCGCCAGGCCAGGGAGCCTTCGAGGAAGCGGATGGGATCGCTGACCTGGTAGGTGTCCCAGGTCTCGGTCTGGACCCTGAACAAGTCCGTCGGGTAGCGCAGCTGCTCACGGATCTGAGCCGGCGCAGAGCCGATGTCAGCGAACAGATCGGGGAAGGCTGCGGCGTACGCCTCGATGACGGGGTCCTCGGTGTCGACGACGTAGAACGCTGCGTCACCGTTGTAGGCGTCGACCACGACCTTGACTGAGTTGCGTACGTAGTTATATCCACGGGCGAGGTCGCCGTTCCCGACAACAGAGTTCGCATCGACACTCTGCGCGTACGGGAAGTCCGATGTCGTGGTGTAGGCATCGATGATCCAGAAGATCTGGTCATCGGCAATGACCGGGTAGGGGTCGCTGTCGAACTCGAGAAACGGAGCGAGCTCACGAACCCGCAACTCGATGTCTCGGTTGTAGATGACCCGAGTGCCGTCCTGGATGAACGGCGAGATCAGAGGGTCGAGTTGCTGGAACCGCAGCGAGAAAGCAACACGGCGCAGGATGCCGGACATACCGACACCACCTTCGCCCTCGTAGCGGTACGCCACCGAGTCTGAAGCCTCAACGTCTACCTCGTCACGAGTGGCCCCAACGATGGCATAGCCATCGAAGTTCTCGTCGTAGTAGATGCGGGGCTGTGCGAGCTCGACAGGCAGATCGTCATCGATGACCTGGCCTCGGCCGATGCCGCGAATGGCGTAGTCGGGCAATCCCCGCGCGTCGCTGGTGTTGGCTCGTGCCACCGCCACACCGAAGCCATGCGTGTTGACGATGTGTTGGTCTTCCCAGCTGGAGCCGACCGAGGCGAGATCGAGGCTTCGGGCGCCGATCGTGACGGGACGCAAGCCGTCGTCGAATCGATACTGCGCTTCATCGAGAGGGTCGGCGAAGGTGTAGGTCTGGCGGCCTGCTTCGCTGCGGTTGTAGTCCTCTGCAGCAAGGCTGGGGTCCAAGATCGAGACCGAATCGAAAACGTCGGCATTCGCTGCAACCTGTTCAGAGGTGAGTGTTGGTTCGTATTCGAACTCGATGCTGGTCAAACCCGCATCGTCGAGCCCGTAGGCAAAGCGAGTGGCATCGATGTTGAACCCGATGTACTCCCGCTCGCGCTCAGACTGCTCGGGCTCAACCCGCAGCCGCTGGAACAGAGCGGGGAACATGGTGGCGACAACGACATGGCTGATGGCCCACAGCCCAACGGCGACCACTGGCAAGACCCAGCCTGGCCGACGCACGTTCCAGATGAAGAGCAAAGCACCGAACACTGACACGAGCGTCAACAGATTCAGCGCAGGCAGCTGGATTTCAACGTCGGTGGTCAGCGCGCCGTCGTAAAGACCGCGTTGCGAGGTGACCAGGTGATAGCGATCGAGCCAGTAGGCGAGCGCACGCACCAAAGCCAGCGCAGCCAGCAGCACCGAAAGGTGCACCTTGACTGCGCTGGTCGAGCGTTCGTTCGGCGCAGCGGCAGCGCGAATCCCACCGTTGAGATAGTGGGCAATCAGCGACACCACCAAGGCAAAGACCAGCGCCGAGAAGAAGAAATCGACGAGGAAGGTCCAGAACGGCAGGCGGAAGACGTAGAAGCCGGCATCACGCTGGAACAACGGATCAAGCCGTCCAAAGTCGCCACCGTTGCGGAACAGCAACCAGGTCTGCCATTCACCGGAGGTCTGGGCGCCAGCGAACAGGCCAAACAGGGCCGCAACGCCAATACGCAAACGGCTGCCGTAGCCACCAACGAGCTCGTGGTAGCGCTCGATCAGATCCTCTTCCGGCGACTCTGGGCGCTCCTCGGGAGCCAGCCGGTCAGCTATGAACAGGTTGACCCAGAGCAGACCGGCGAAGATCAGCGCAAAGCCCACACCGAGAACGACCTTGGTGCCGAGCACCGTTGACCAGACCGACGTCAGGTCGAGCGAATCGAACCAGAGCCAATCGGTATAGAGCTGTGCAAGGCCGCTAGCCGACAAGAACAGCGCGAGAAGAAGGCCAAAAGCGATCAGCACGAGCGTGCGAATTCGCGAAGACCGGGGATTTGGGGTGGTGTCTCTGACCGGACGCATCAGCGAGTGAGCGTACAAGCCTCCAGCCGACCCGGAGGATCGGGGCGGTTGATTCGCCTACGGGCAAATGCCCTTGTCACGAATAGGGAACGACAAGGCAGCGGCAGCCAGGCTGCCCAGTCGGGTGCGTGCGGCCAGTCGGGAACGGGTCTGGGGCGATCACGTCATCGGCCAGAGTGTCGTCGAAGCAATCTGAATTCGGCTCGAAACGAGGGTCGCTCAGCCAGCGAATCGGTGTGCCCTTCGAGATTGCGGTGTAGGCACCGAGCGCAAACGCTTCGGCCAGAACATCGGCGGTCAGGTCGGGTACGTCGGACAAGCGGACGTCGCGGTAGTGAGCACGGAGCGGCTCGAGCACTTCGTCGACATCGGCAGCCGCCGTGACCGATCCTTCGACCCGCTTGCGCAGCGGATCGAAGACATCGGCAACCAACTGCTCGATGAGCGGTTGCACCTTCGAGCGATTGACCGAGCCGTTGTACAGCTCGGCACCCAAGTCGGCTGCGGCGATGATGGCCGGAGCCACCGCTGTCAGGTACAGCGCACGCTGATCATCGAGCGGTGCGAGGTCGTCGACCGCCATGGTCTTCGAACGCTGCAACCGATCGAGCAGATCGCTCTGTTCGTCAGCCATCACCCGCTTGAGCTTGCGACGCAAGTCGGCGCCGTGACGAGTCATTGCGACGTCGCGAGCAAGGAACGCCTCAGGCACCTCGATCTCGGGCTCTTCGTTGGTCGCTTCTTCGCTGTCATCGCTGGAGCTCCCGGCATCAACATCGTCGGCGTCAGCCTCGTCAGCATCAGCAGAAAGCGGTACTGCAACAGCTGCGCTGTCGTCGGAAGCTGGTTCGACCGCTTCGACGTCTTCGGCCTCGACGCTGTCGTCGTCGGCCGCATCTGGATCGTCCGTTGCAGACAACTTGTGCCGAGCAGGAGCGAGCGCCGCAGAGCCGCTGGCAACCACGGCATCGGCATGACCGGCTCGTGCTCTTGCAGCATCGAGCTCGATCTCGAGCTCTCGGATCTGTGCCTCGTCGTCGGTGGGAGCATCTGGGGTGGCGAGCGCCGACAGAGCAGCTTTCGCCTCTGGGAGCGCCACATCGAGTTCCTTGACCGATGCTTCGAGCTGGCGCCGAACATCGAGCAGTGCTCGACCGAGTCGATCGCGAGCAGCCTTGGCCTGATCGACCTGCTGGCGCCCTTGACGGCGGCGAACCACGAGATCGTTGAGCACCTTTTCACGTACTCGCTGGGCCTCGACAACCATCAGACGAGCCGTTTCGCGAGCACTCTCCTGGGCGGCGAGCGAGTCAGCCTCGGCCTCTGCTCGGATCCGAGCAGCGTCGGTGCCAGCCTCGGCCTTGGCCGAGGTCGCTGCGGCGTCGGCAGACAAACGCAGATCGTCGGCTTCAGTCGTGGCGGCCGCAACGAGCGCAGCAGCTTGCTCACGAGCTGTCGATGCCGCCCCGGCTGCCCCTTCAGCCAGCTTGTCGGCTTCGGCCTGAGCCTCAGCAACGATCCGGGCCGCTTCGTCGGCAGCCTTGTCCAGGCGTTCCTCGGCGTCCTTCTTCGATGCAGCATCCCGAGAGGAGATGTCGTTCTCGATGGCTTCCCGGGCTGCTGCGAGCTCGCGTTCCTGGCTCGACCTGGCGTCGGCGAGCTCGGTGTCGGTGCTCTTACGAAGGTCTGCCATGTCGGCATTGACCTTCGCCTGCAACTGATCGACCGACTCGGTGCGACGCTGCGCTTCGGCTTCTGCGTTGGCAGTGATTGTCGCTGCCGACTGACGAGCGGTCTCGAGCACCCGAGTGGTCTCTTCACCCAGTAGTTGCATCGCCCTTGCTTCGTCGAACGGAGCCGCCTCCACAGCCGTTGTCGGCGCAGGTGGCGCCGCGGGCGATTCTTCGATCGCCGCCAGTTCATGCTCGAGGTTGGAGACCGCTGCGGTCAACTGCTCGATCGTCGACCGTGCGTTCTCGAGTTCGGCGCTGCCCGAATCGACCACCCCAGCTCGCGCTCGGAGTGCGTCGGCGATCTTGCGGAGGTGCTGGTCCACTTGCTCGCCGTCGTATCCCCGGAAGCTCGAAGAGAACGATCGTAGGACCGCCTGGGGATCGAGTACTGGGTCATCGCCGTTGGACATTCCTGCATCGTAGGTCGGCTAAACGTTCGCGGCGGCGAACTCCTCGATGGCCTGGGTGTCTCCACCCAGGCCATCGAGCACAGCAAGGGCTTCCTCGAGGTCATCGACCGGGATGATTCTCAGTTCGTCGCCTGCTCGTTGCTCGACTTCAGCGAGGATGACCTCGCCGAGCGCCCGAGGAACGATGAAGATCTCGATCCCGAGTTCGCGCACTGCTGCCGCCTTCTGCGGCACGCCACCAACCGAACCAACGGTGCCATCGATCGACATCGTGCCAGTCACGGCGATCTCGGTGCCGCCGGTGAGTTCGCCCTCGGTGAGCTGGTCCAAGATGGCGAGGGTGAAGGCCAGGCCGGCTGACGGGCCGCCGACAGCGCCACTGTCGATGTCGACCTCGAAGGGCAGATCGGTGTTCATCTCGATTCGGGTTTGCGGTTGGACTCCGAGAAACCCGACCTCGGGCTCGTCGGCTCGACCACCAAGCACGAGTTCGAGTTCTTCGGTGTCAGCCGAGGTGTGACGCTGGAGCGTGAACACGACCGTGTCGCCAGCACTGCGGTTGCGCAGCTCGTCGACCAGATCGACGTCGGTCAGAATCTTCACACCATCAACGGCCAACAAGACGTCGCCCCGGTCGAGCACGCCATCAGCGGCGCTGTCGACCACGACATCAGCCACGAACACCCCAGTCGGAGCGACCGCTTCGTAACCGAGTTCCGCGAGCGCAACCGACACAGCGACTTCCTTCGAGTCGGTCATCGCCTGGAGGTTCGCCTCACGATTCTCCGCTGGCGTTCGATTGCCAAAGATCAGTTCTTCAGGGACGACGTTGGCATCGTCGTCACTGGTCAACCACAGATATTCCCAGATGTTCGGCCGCGACTTGAGACGGACGGTGGTGAACAGGACCTCGCCGTCAGACGGGAAGACGTCGAGCCCAGACACATCGACCAAGTCCTCGGTCGTCCTCGCCGACCCTGGCACCAGAGCGACGTAGGGAGTTGGAATGAAGAACCCGCCGATGATGCCGAGCCCGACGATGACGAACAGACCCCAGCCGAGCCGTCGCAGGTTTCTGCGCTGAACCGACTCGAACGACGCAGCAACCTGAGCACTCGCGGTTGTGCCGTCGTCAGCGACGATTTCGGCGTTTGCCGACTCTTTGTCGTTCGGGTCATCCATAATTGGTCTCTTCGCTCACGTGGGTCCATCGGACGCTGTGGAGTAAAGCCCAGACATTCGAAGGTACTGCTGCACATCATGGACCCTTACACAGCAAACACTCGTAAAGCCGTTCGACGGTTTCGATTTCCCTGGTTCCGACGAATTTTGGCCCCTTTTGGGTTGCTCTCGACCATCATCGTGGTGGGAATCACGACCGCAGCGATCACCGTTGTGGCATTCATGGGCTTGCTGTTCATCGTTGAACAAGCCGTCGGCTGAACGTAGCCCGCTGACCAAGAGTGGTCGCATCCGAAAACGCCAAACGGCCGTCACATGAGTGACGGCCGTGGGTATGACATCGATCCGAGGTTGGTCCCGGATGTGCGGACCAACGCCGTGATCGACGAGACGTTGGGATCAGCGCCCGAACAGACCTCGGCGTGCGCCGACATCACCATTTGCATCTGATGAGCTCGTGCTGACCGTTGGAGCTGTGGCGGCGGCGGTCTCGGTGATGTCTGTGACCTTGTTGGCAGCTTCAGAAGCAGGAGCGTTGGTCTCGGCGGCCTTTGCATCTGTGGCAGCGGTGACTGCAGGCGTAGCTGCTGGTGATGAGAGCGTGCGATCAGACGAAACGAGTTCGACCCGGAAGTAGGGGCGGTACTCAAAGGTGACCTCTTCCATGCGGAAGATCTTCGCTTCTTCGACACCTTGATCGTTGCGAAGCTGTTCCACGTACGCCACGGCGTCGTGTACCTCATCTGCCTGGTGATAGCCCGGGCTTCCGTCTGTGCCTCGATAGATGACCATGTGCGACATGTTGGTTTCCTTCCACGTTGTCGTCCCCAGCGCACCCGCCTCGCTGAAGCGCCTAGCATTCCAGATCCTGTGACGTTCCACCACCCCTCAGCCAGAAACGTTCAGTCAAGCGACATCGTCGAGGCTGGCCATCGCGGCGACATCGACCTCGTTCGGGCTGCAATTTCCGCTGAAACAGTGGCCGTTCGGGCTGCGGCCTTGAGCGCACTGCTGCGACTAGATGCCCTCGATATCCAGCAATGGGAAACGTTCGCCACCGACAAAGAAGCGAGTGTTCGACGCCGAGCGGCTGAACTCGCCCCTCGGATGCCCGACCCCATGCTGACCGAAAACGGTCTCGCACGTCTCCTCGACGACACCGACGAGATCGTCGAAGTCGCTGCGTTCGCCCTCGGCGAGATCGGTTCGATGTCAGATCAGACGCTTGCTCCTGCATCGACCCAGCGTCTCGAAACGATCGTTCGTGACCATAGCGATGCACTGTGCCGCGAGTCTGCGGTGGCAGCCCTTGGAGCGCTGCACACCGGGCTCGCCACGATTCTCCACGCCTGCGCCGACAAAGCGACCGTGCGGCGTCGAGCCGTCATCGCCCTCGCCCCCTTCGAAGGGCCCGAGGTCGAAGCTGCTCTCACTCATGCTCTCGACGATCGAGACTGGCAAGTCCGTCAGGCCGCCGAGGACCTTCTCACCCCGGTAGGTCGGGAAGAAGACGACCTGTAGTTCAGCGTCGAGTGCGGCTGGTCATGAACATCTCTCGAACCTCATCGAAGGACTCGACGCACTGACCAGCGCCCAACACCACCGACTCGAGCGGCTGTTCCACCAAGTGCACGTCGACGTGAGCTTCAGCGGCGATGCGATCTGTCATGCCTCGTAGAAGACCACCGCCGCCGACCAGATGGATGCCGCGAACGATGAGGTCCTGGGCCAACTCCGGGGGCGCAGCGCCGAGGCAGGTGACCACCGAGTCGACCATGGCCGTGACCGGTTCATCTATGGCCTCGCGAACTTCAGTGCTGGTCAGGGCGACTGTTCTCGGCAGGCCGCTCGTCATTTCGCGACCGCGCACTTCCGCTTCGTATTCCTGACCTGACGACCATGCCGAACCGATGGCCACCTTGATTTGTTCGGCGGTTTGCTCACCGACGGCGATGCCGTGGACGCGCCTGACATGGTTTTGGATGGCAGCATCGATGTCGAAGCTGCCGATACGCACCGCTTCGAGCGCAACGACGCCACCGAGAGAGATCAGTGCGGTTTCGGTGGTGCCACCACCGATGTCGATCACCATGTTGCCGACTGGTGACTCGATGGGCAGCCGTGACCCGATGGCTGCCGCCATGGGTTGCTCGAGCAGATGAGCTTCCGTGGCACCAGCGCGTCGAGCGGCCTCACGCACTGCCCGCTGCTCGACCGCAGTGATGGCTGACGGAACGCAGATCACGACTCGCGGTCGGTTGAACCGGCTGACACCAGCTCGATGAAGGACGAGCCTGATCATCCGCTCGGTGATTTCGAAGTCAGTGATCGCTCCTTGCCGGAGCGGTCGGACGGCGACGATGTGACTCGGCGTCTTGCCGATCATCTTCCAGGCGTCGCGCCCGATCGCCAGCACGTCACCAGACCGTTGGTTCATGGCAATGACCGTCGGCTCGTTCAAGACGATGCCTTCGCCTCGCGCGTAGACCAGCGTGTTGGCGGTACCGAGGTCGATGGCCAGATCGCGACTCACGACTGAGCACCCCGGTCGTGCCCAGCTTCAGCGGCAGCAATCTCTTCGAGGTGCTGTGGTTCCAGACCCCACGACTCGCCGCCGTCCCACCGTTCCTTCTTCCAGATCGGCACGGTTGCCTTCAGGGTGTCGATCCCGAAGCGGGCGGCTTCGAAGCTGGTGTCGCGATGCGGCGACGACACCGCCACAATCACGGCCGATTCGGTCACCGGCACATGGCCGATGCGGTGGATGAGCGCCATGCGTCCGATGTCAGGCCAGCGGGTACGAGCAGCGTCGATCAGTGCATCGAGGCGCGGAACAACTTGCTCCTCGTAGGCCTCGTACTCGAGTCGGTCAACGTCGGGGCGGCCACTGGAGTGATCTCTCGCCGTTCCGGAGAAGACCACGACGGCCCCACACGATGGCAGCACAACCCAATCCGACGCAGCAGCAACCGGAAGCGGACCATCGACGATGCCGGTCCAATTGATGCCGTCAGGAGAAATCACCAGCCCATCGTAGGCAGAGAGAACCCAATGTGATAGCCCGCGGCCATCGATCGAGGCTTGCACTGTAAGGTCGCCCTCGTGAGTGACGAGGACTTCGAGCCCTTCGTCGGTGGACCTCCTCCTGATCCTTCGGAGCGAACCTGGCGCCATCCTTCTGAGATTGCCGCGCAAGCACAGGCCGATGCATTGGCCGACCTCACCACAACTCGAAGCGGTCGGAGGGCAATCACTGCCTGGCGACCATCCGCTTCACCCAACGTCCTCATCGCCGGTTCGCTGGGGGCGGCTGCGTGCTTGACGGTGCTCGCTCTCTTCCAATTCACCACCGGCACCACTTCCCCCGAACCTGGTGACGTCGCCGGCCCCACGGGAACTGTCGAGGCTCTCGACCCCGGCCAAGTGCTCGATGCCGATGGCGTGCTCGACAGTGCTGCGGCGGCCTCCGGCCTCGCCACGCCGCAACCGCCTTCCACCGTCGCTGTGTCGCTCACCACGATTCCTGACGTTTCGCCGATGGTCGCCTCGGTGGCTGACAACCGTCTCGTCGGCATCACCATCGGCGCCGACTTCGTCGCCACCGGCGTGTTGGTCGATGGCTACTTGATCACGAGCGCCAACGCCGTCGGCAATCAGCTGAGTATTTCGTACTCCAACCAGGACCGATGGGCGCTGGCCTATCTGGTTGGCATCGACCCATTCTCTGACCTCGCTGTGTTCCGACCGTCAACCGAATCGCGGGCCGGCCGCACACTCGAGGCACTTTCGACCAACGTCGGCGGTGATGCAGGCCAGTGGACTGACGAGACCTCCGACCTCGCCGTTGCACAGTTGGGCGATGAGCTCACCTCGATCGCCCTCACCGACGGCGGTCTCGAAACATCCAACGGAACAGTCCTTGCCGTCGAACACAGTGACGTCACCTCCGATGGTCAACCGTTGATAGGACTCATCGACACCAGCATCCGCCGCCCCGATCACCTGGGCAGTGTGCTGATCAACGCCGCGGGTGACATCGTCGGCATCGTGGTCGACGCATCGAGCTCGCTCGCCAGCGCCGTTCCCATTCGGGACGCAGCAGCGATTGCTGATCGTCTCAACCAACAGGGGTGGGCGAACGAAACATGGATTGGTTTCGTCGGCATCGACCAAGACGACGGTGTGGAAGTCATCGACGTCGTGCCCGGGGCGCCCGCGGAGAGCGCCGGCCTTCGACCCGGCGATGTGATTCGCTATCTCGATGGAGCCCGCATCAACCACATGGGAGGCATCACGGCCGGACTGCGCCGAGCAGCACCTGATGACATCATCGTGGTGGTCGTCGAACGTTCGGGTGAGCTCGTTGCTCATCGAATTCAGGTGATGGCCTACATCTCCAACATCGCTGAAGGCGACGAACCATTGGTTGCTCCGGATGGAACCAGCGATGCCGATCCGCTCAGCGAGCCAATCGACGGGTGAGCGCAGCGGCCACGCTGACCGCCCCGGCCACACCAAGACCTGCAGCGCCCAACGCCAACTCTTGGCGACGTTGCGCCGTCACCGCCCAAGGCGGTGCGGGCGTGCCAACGACATAGGCCTCTTCGTTGGTGAACAACGGTGACCAGCCGAGCCCCCTGAGGCGATCATTCGCCACGACCCACGGCTGACGCACATACGCCTCGATGCCAGGCGGCACCTTGCCAATGCCCAGCCGGCGGCCCGCATCGAGCAAGAAGTCATTGACCGCTGTCGGCACCCGGAGCTGAACTCCACCGGCCAGCTCGTTGAACATCTCCTGGCCGATCCACCCATCGGGGGCGACGTTGAAGATGCCGTCAGTCGACGAAGCAGCGACGACGCAAAGCGCCGAGACGAGGTCGTCATGATGAAGGAACTGCAGCGGCGGGTCGACCTGGTCTGGCCGCACAGCACAAGCCGACCGGATCGCTGTGGCAACCCAACTGGCACCCCGTTCTGACAGCGTCGTCGTCGGACGAAGGATCGAAAGCGATGCGTCGCCATCGACGGCCCACGCTTCGGCCTGTTCCTCGAGGCGAAGCTTGGCAACAGCGAAGTCCAGAGTTTCGATCGGCCGGGCCAGCTGGCTTTCGGTGATGGGGATCGGGTTGTCGGGGTGGGCTCCGTACACCGTTGCAGATGACAGCAGCACCAACGAGCGACAGTCCGCAGCATCGGCACCGTCCAGCACACGATTGAGCATGTGCTCGGCCAGCCCGGCATCACCGCGCCGGCCGCCATCCTCGGCCAAGTGGATCACTGCGTCAGCACCGACCAAGTGATGCCCGAGGTCATCGGCGAGCAAATCCGTTCGATGCGCTTCGACGAGCTCGTGCTCGAAGCCGACGTCGTCTTGGTCGAGCGCGATCACGCGTACGGGTTCGACCCCTTCGGGGGGCATGACCAAGCGACGTATGGTCCGATTCCCCACGGCGCCAGCCGCCCCGGTCACCACAAACGTGAGCACTGGAATACCATGCCTCGGTGAACCCCAACGATCCACCTGCTGGCGACAATCCCTTCGGGAACGACCCGTTCGGCGAACTGTCCAAGCTCCTTGGCCAACTCGGTCTGGGTGGGGCCGGCGGTGCTGCCGGAGCACTCGGCGGCTTGGGCGGCCTCGGCGGCGGAGGGGATCCGTGGGCCAGTGCTCGACAGATAGCCCAGGGCGTCGCCAACGAGGGGGCGAGCGAAGCCAACCTCGATCCGCTGGCCCGTATGGCCATCACCGATCTTGCTCGCGTCGCTGATCTCCACGTCCGCCAGGTTCCCGGTGTGCGGCTCTCGGCCAGCGTCTCGGTGCGCCCGGTGTCTCGGTCGGAGTGGACCGATACCAGCCTCGACATCTACAAGCCGTTCTTCCAGCAGTTCGGCGACGCTGTGGGCTCGGCAGGTGCTGAGCAGATTCCCGCTGGCGATCCGCTCGGCATGATGATGGGCCAGATGCTCGGCTCGCTCGGCCCGATGATGGTGGCGGCCAGTGCAGGCTCGATGATCGGCCACCTCGGCCAGCGAGCGCTGGGCCAGTACGACCTTCCGGTCCCTCGGCCCGGCAACGACGTCCTCATCGTTCCGTCGACGATCGACACTTCTGCTGCTGAGTGGGGCGTGCCCGTCGACGAGCTTCGCCTGGTCACCTTGATCCACGAGCTGGCAGCGCACGCTGTGCTCGGCACCTCACATGTTCGCAATCGCCTCGAGAGCTTGTTCATCGACTTCGCTTCGGCGTTCCGACCCAACGTCGAGATGATCGGCGAACGCTTCGGCAACCTGACCGATCTCTCCCAGCTCGCCAACATCTCTGACGAGCTCAGCGACCCGCAGATGCTGCTCGACATGATGCGCTCCCCCACCCACGACCTGCTGGTGCCACAGCTCGACGCACTCGTCGCTGTGGTCCTCGGCTACGTCGATGCCGCCGTGGCCCGAGCGACCGCCAACCTCGTGCCATCGAGCGATCGCATTCGCTCCGCCATGCGAGAGCGCACCCTTGGTGTCACCCCGGCCGACCGCTTCATGGAACGGTTGCTCGGCATCGACATCGACGAGTCCACGCTGGATCGCGGCAACAACTTCATCACCGGCATCGTCGAGCGCGCTGGAGACGACGCCCTCGAGCGGCTCTGGGCCGACGATCTCGACCTGCCAACAGCAGCCGAAGTCGACGCTCCTGGACTGTGGCTTGCCCGCATCGGTCTCGATCCAGACCTCCCCGGCGGTGCCGACATGGAGATCCCCGACGACCTCAGCGGCCTCGACGATCTCTGATCGGTGCTGGGCAGAGTCAGCGGCTGGGGGGCTCGGTCGGCGGGTCGAACGGGGGGAACGTGTACTGCTCGGTTGGTGGCGCTGCGGTAGGCGGTGCTGGCGCAGCGGCGCGAGGGTCGACTGGCTCTGATGGTGGCACGACGTTGCCCTCGGGATCGCGCCGTGCACGACGCCTTGGGCGCTTCCCCGACTTGGCCGGACGGTGGCGCCGCACGGCGCTGGCCACGTCTCGTACTCGCTCTTTCGGCACGTGTTGCGACGGGGCTGGATCACGGCCGAGCCAATAGGAAACTGCGGCGAACGCCGAGGCCAGAGCAATGAACAAGAAGCCGAGGCGAGAAGGAATCGGCACCACCACAGGAATCACTGCGCCAAGCACCCACACCAACTGGAAGCGACTCTCGAACCGCGAGAACGAGCGACCGAGGTTCGCCTCAGGAGCGTCTCGCTGCACGATTGCGTCGAACGCTTGCTTGCCCATCGCACCAGCAACCGACACCACCGCTGCCGCCATCATCGCCCCGATGAGCCCGCCGATGAGCGCAGCGAGGGTGCCGACAACGGCAACCGCACCGAGAACACCAGCGAGAATGCGTTCCTCTCGAACCAGTCGCCGCAGGTGCGGAGACGTGATGGCTCCGGCCAAGCCGCCAACACCGAGTGCGAGCAACACGAGGCCGAAGTGCCACGTCGGCGCACCGCCCGATGCCAGTTCGATGCGATCTTCGCCCATCGCCGACCGAAGGCCGTGACCGATCTCGAGCCCGGCTGCGGTCGGTCCAGGATCAACACCACCTCGAAGATCGAACGCCAGCAGCATCGTGAGGAAGCCGACGACGCCGCGCACGTATCCCATAGCGCTGGCGGCGAGAATGATGCCGGATCCCCGAAGCTCTGACTTCTCCTCGTCGCCCGCAGCCTCGGTAGCCACCTTGGTCTTCGGGATCGCCAGGCCCAAGACAGCACCACCAGCGAATACCAGCACCGCCAGCCCAAGCGTGGCAGGCGAGCCAACAAAACGAAGCAGAAGCACGCCGGGGATTCCGGCAAGACCACCAGCCAACGCTGAGATGATGGACAGCCGCGAGTTGGCCTTGACCAGACCCTCGGCGTCGCTGACTGTGCCTGGCACCATGGCGCTCTTGGCTATGTGGTGGGACTTGCCGAGCACCAACATCGAGAACGCCAGAGGGAAGAGCAACAGCGACTGCACGTTGAACGCCATCACCAATGCCAGAATGCTGCGCGCACCAGCGGCCAGGATCATCATGAATCGATGCCCACCCGCCAACCGGTCCATCGCCGGTCCGAGGAACGGCGCCACGACGGCGAACGGCGCCATCGTCAGCATCAGGTACAGGGCGACCTGCCAACGAGCGTCGTTCGGATCGATCGAGAAGAACAGCGAGTCAGCAAGCGCGATGGCCACAAGAGCGTCGCCGCCGGCGGATAACCCGTGGGTTCGAGCCAGCCGTGCAAACGACGAAACCGAAAAAGCTTCGGCTCCACTCCCGCCATCGGAGCCCTCGACGCGGCGAGACAAACGTCGCTTCTTGTCCACCTTCGGCGCTGTCGCCTCGTTCACTCCGGTCAGACTAGATCGCTGAACCCGCATCGAGTGGCCACTCTCGTGATCATTCGGAGACGAACTTGTAGCCCAGGCCCCGGATGGTCACGATTCGAGTGGGTGACGACGGTTCCTCTTCGATTTTCGAACGCAACCGCTTGATGTGCACGTCGAGCGTCTTCGTGTCACCCACGTAGTCCTCGCCCCACACTCGATCGATCAGGGTGTCGCGCTGCAACACGCGACCGGCGTTCTCGATGAGCAGCGCCAGCAGTTCGAACTCCTTCAGCGGCATCGCCGTCACCTCGCCTCGAACCGATACTTCGTGCCGATCGACATCGACGGTCACATCACGAGAGGACAACAACGGCTGATCGTTGGTGTCGCTCGAGGTTTCGTCGGTGTCTTCGAACCGTCGAAGGACTGCGCGCATCCTCGCGACCAGTTCCCGCATTCGGTAGGGCTTGGTGATGTAGTCGTCGGCCCCGACTTCGAGACCAACCACGGTGTCGATCTCGTCTGACTTGGCCGTGAGCATGATGATCGGGACGCGCGAGACAGCCCGGATCTCCCGGCACACGTCGACCCCAGACACCCGAGGCAGCATGAGATCAAGCAAGATCAGGTCAGGCGGATCGTCGGCGAATGCTTCCAGCGCCTCCGCTCCGTCGCGAGCCACGGCCACCTCGAATCCTTCCCTGGTCAGGGCCACCGTCAGCGCATCGACGAATGCCTCTTCGTCCTCGACGACAAGAATTCGCTCAGCTGACATCTGCGCTCCTTTCGGCAATCGCTCGGGGCGCGTTCGCAACCCTCGAAGTGGGCAGCACCACCACGAATGTGGTTCCCACTCCCTCTTGTGATTCCACCTGAATCGTTCCGCCATGGTTCAGCAACACGTGGCGCACGATGGAGAGGCCCAAGCCGGTTCCTCCGGTGTCGCGACTGCGACCTCGATCGACTCGGTAGAACCGCTCGAAGATGCGATCGAGATCGACCTCTGGGATGCCGATGCCCTGATCGACGACCGTCACCGTGACGCTGTCTTCGTTGGCGACTGCGGTCACCGTGACTGTGGCCCCGGGCTCGGAGTACTTGACTGCGTTGTCCACGAGGTTCCCGATGCCCGAGACCAGCTGGACCCGGTCGCCGGTGAGCTTCAGACCAAGGGGTTGGGCATTGAAATCAAGAGAGATGCCCTTCTCTTCACTTTCGAACCCGACCCGCCCTGCCACTGCCAAAAAGATCTCAGAGATCGGAATGAGTGTCCGCTGGGTCTGCTCGCCGGATTCGATACGAGCCAGGGTGAGAAGGTCGTCGATCGTCGTGGCGAGACGATATGACTCGTTCTGCAGCCGACCAGCCAGCCGCTTGGCGACCTCCGGGTCTTCCTCGTCGAGGAGGGTCTCGGCCAACACCCCAATCGCTCCGATCGGGGTCTTCAGCTCATGGCCGACGTTGGCGACGAAGTCACGCCGCAACAAATCGGCGCTGCGGACCTCCGTGGTGTCCTCGATGGTCACCACGACTGCGGCTTGGCCGACGACTTCGGCACCGACCGGCACGGCTCGAATGGAGACGTGCATTCGTGGCGAGCCGTAGAGATCGAGCATCTCCTGAGCGACCTGGCCGTTGGATGCTGCAGCAACCACTTCGGCCACCGTTGCTCGAACCAGTGCCTCATGCAGCCGGTGATCGGTCAGCCGAGACGCCGCGCCATTGGTGAAGATCTCGTTGCCGGCCTCGTTGAAGATGACGACCCCCAATGGCAATGCCTCGACGATGCGAAGCAGACGGCGTTCTCGCTCGACCGTTGAACGAGAATCGTCGACTGCAATGGCCGCAACTGTCGGAGCTGGTGTCGCCGAACGCCCTCGCATCTTCCAGCCGACAACCACTCCGACAGCGATGCCGACGACGAGTGCCACCAGCCACCACATAGAGGCTCAGCCCTCGTCGGCTGGTGTGATGACGGGTTCGCCTGATCGGTCACGCTCATCGGTTGGCAGTCCGCTGTGCTCGGGGAGCCAACCGGTGACCATGTACGTCACCCGCTGGCCGATGTTCACCGCGTGGTCGCCGATGCGTTCGTAGTAACGCGCCACCAACGCCAGCTGTACTGCCGACTGGAGGTCGATGGCGCCATCGCCCTGTGCGTCGAAAATCGCCTCGACCATGTCGCGATTGAGTTGGTCGAGCTGATCATCGATGTCATCAAGAGCGCTGGCAAGCGCTTCGTTCTCATCGATGAACGCATCGATCGACAGGTTGAGAAGGCGGTGCGCCTCTTTGGACATTGAAGCAACAACACCGCGAATCTTCGGGCTCATCGGAGCCCCGTACATCCGCCGTGCGGCCTTACAGACGTTGACCATCAAGTCAGCAGACCGCTCGAGCTCGGCGACAAGTTTGGTGATCGTGATCAAGCGACGGAGCTCGCCCGCCATTGGCGCCTGACGCACCATGATCGAATAGCACCGCTCTTCGATACTGATCGACAGCCGGTCGATGGCAACGTCGTCGTCGATCAGCTGCTGTGCGTGGTGGAGCTCGCCGCTCAACAGCACCTCGGTGCCACGCGGGATCGATTCGCACACCATTGCGCCGAGACGAACAATGTCTTGCACGACCTCATCGAGCTCTCGATGGAATCGCACCCGATGCTCCTGTGGCTCAGCCACCGGGGGAACAGGGTTGTCACTCATGATCCGACCTCCTCGGCCAGGTAGACAGTGTTGCCAGTCACCAAGTATCGCAGGCGTGAAGCCATCACGTTCGAGTGGTCGCCCATCCGGTCGAGCGACCGGCCCGCAACGAAGGCCGCCATCGCCACTCGCACTGCGTCATCGCCGTCGAGCTCCAGGATGCGCTCGACCAGCTGACCGCCGAATGCCTCGAACGAGTCGGTGTCATCGAGCGCTTCGAGCTCGTGCAGATCTCGGCTCGACCACGCCGCATGTACGGCACGAAAACGACCCCGGACATTTCCTGCCAACTCCTCGATCACCACGAAGACCGCCGGGTGGGCCTGCAGCAACGGTTGATCATCGACCAGCTTGGCGATGCGAAGACACAGGTTGCCGATGCGCTCGAGTGCACCGAGCACTCGAATCACCGAAACCACGAGGCGGAGGTCCGATGCCATGGGCTGGTGACGCACCAAGAGCTCGTAACAACGCTCGGTCAGCGAAACATGCAGCGTGTCGATCTCATCGTCGGCGAAGAGCAGGGCATCAGCTACCGAGTGATCGCCGGTGGCGAGCACTTCGATGGCTTGATCGATCGCCTCACCAACGCGAAGCGCCATGAGGTCGACCTGCAGCTCCAGCTGCTCGAGTTCCTCGACGAAAGCCGTGGTCACGCCATTCAGCCGAAGCGGCCGGTGACGTAGTCTTCGGTGCGCTGATCTTCGGGATTCGAGAAGATTTTTTCGGTCCGGTCGTACTCGACGAGCATCCCGGTGCGGCGGTCGCTCTCTTCGTTGATTTCGGTGGTGAAGAAGGCGGTGCGATCGCTGACTCGAGCTGCTTGCTGCATGTTGTGGGTGACGATCACGATCGTGTATTTGCTCTTCAGGTCCTGCATGAGGTCTTCGATTCGTCCCGTAGCGATGGGGTCGAGCGCCGAGCACGGCTCATCCATCAACAACACGTCGGGCGTGGTTGCGATCGCACGAGCAATACACAGTCGTTGCTGTTGGCCGCCAGAGAGGCCGAGCGCAGAGTCATGCAGGCGATCTTTCACCTCATCCCAGAGCGCCGCAGCCTTGAGGGAGTCTTCGACCAGTTGATCGAACTCGCCTTTGGGAACACCGGCAATCTTCGGGCCAAAGATGATGTTCTCGTAGATGCTCTTGGGGAACGGGTTCGGCTTCTGGAACACCATGCCGATGCGACGACGGACCTCGACCGGGTCGACCTTCGGACCGTAGAGATCGATACCGAGGTACGACACCAAACCCTCGACTCGCGCCGACGGGATGAGATCGTTCATGCGGTTGAGGCTCCGGAGCAGCGTGGACTTGCCGCAACCAGATGGACCGATCATTGCCGTGATCTCGTGCTTCAGCACGGGCATGTTGACGTGGCGTACCGCTCGGAAGTCGCCGTAGAACACCGAGACATCGTCGACGTTGATGACCACATCAGGCTCGACACGAAGTTCATCGTCAGCTGGCGACGTCTGGTTGCTCACGGTCTCGTTCATCTTTGCTCTCTCGATGGGCCGGGTTTGTCCGGTGTTCGATGCTTGTGCCATGACTGCTCAGCCCTCTCGATTTCGTTCGAAACGATTCCGCAGGAACACCGCTCCTGCGTTGAAGGTCAACACCACAGCCAAGAGGATGACGATGGCTGCCGAAGTCACCGGCACCCAGTCATCACCCGGCTTCGTAGCGTATTCCGTGATGACGATCGGCATGGCTGTGAATTGCTCACCCAATTGACCGAGGTCGAAGAAGCCCGCCTGCGAACCCAACCGACCGCGGATGGCGCCGACAAGGATCAGCGGAGCGGCCTCGCCGAGGGCACGAGCCAGTGAAAGCAGCGTGCCAGTCAAGATGCCGGGCGCTGCGTAGGGAAGCACATGGTTGCGAACGACTTCCCACTTCGTTGCCCCGACCCCGTAGCCGGCCTCTCGCAGCGAATCTGGGACGGCCCGGATCGCCTCAGCAGAGGTGATGATCACGATGGGAAGCGAGAGGACGGCCAGCGTCAAACCGCCGGCCGTGGTGGTCTTGCCGAACGAGTCACCCACATCGCCGAGGACACCGTCGAGAACTCCGACGAAGATGGTGAAGCCGAGGATGCCGTAAACCACCGAAGGCACACCGGCGAGATTGCGGATGTTCACGTCGATGATCCGAGTCAGCCAACTGTCCGAGGCGTACTCCTCGAGATAGATCGCAGCGCCGATTCCCACCGGGAACGTGAACACGATCACGAAGATGCCGATCCAGAACGTGCCACGGAGGCCCTGGAACACACCAGCTTCGCCGGGGCGGGAACGACTTGGGTTGCTGACGAAGGAACCGAGACGATCGGCGAACACCGACCACCCGCCGGTGAGGACGTCGTACAGCAGGATGCCGAGCATCAGCAGGGAGAAACCCAGCGTTGCCAGCAGCAACCATCTGAACGCGGCACTCTTCCTGTCAGTGCCGCCGTCCTCGAGTGCTGCTCGAACTCGCTCGGCGGTCTTTTCTCTGTTCACGATGGGGGCAGTGATGGCCATGTTCCGCTCCTCAGTACGCCTGCCGCACACGGCGGACGAAGCGGTCGGCGACGACGTTGAGTGTCAGCGTGATGATGAACAAGACGGCGCCAACAAAGAACAGCGAGTTGAACGCAGTGTCGATGATGGTGCCGTCGGTGCCGGAAGCTTGCGATGCCATGGCTGCGGTCATCGTGGCTCCCTTGTCGAGCGGGTTCAGGGTGAACTGTGCGGAGTTACCGGAGCCGCCGGCAGCGAGGAACACCACCATTGTCTCCCCGATGGCTCGGGAGGTCGCGATGATCAGAGCGGCCACGAGGCCAGAGATGGCGGCGGGCACGACCACGCTGATGCTGGTGGTCATCTTCCTGGCGCCGAGGCCTGCCGAAGCTTCGCGAAGCGCATTCGGTACCGACCGCATGGCGTCCTCGGACACCGACGCCACCAGCGGGATGGTGAGAATACCAACGCCAAGACCGGCAGCAAGCAGGCTTTGGTTGCCAGAGTTGAACAATCGGTCCACCACGTTGGGCCCGATCCACTTGAGGGCGAAGAAGCCCAGCACGACCGATGGGATGCCGGCCAGCACCTCGAGAACGGGCTTGAGAATCTTGCGAACTCGGGGGCTTGCATACTCCGACAGGTAGATGGCGGCACCAAAGCCCACGGGGCCGGCGACCATCATTGCCACGATCGTGACGACGATCGAGCCGAACAACAGCGTCTTGATGTCGAACTCGAGCAGGCGAGGCGACCATTGGTCTCCTACGAGGCTGCTGATGCCGACCCCATCGGGTCCAGCGGCATCAAGTGTCTCTTGCGGTGGGCTGATCAGGTCGGCCAAGAACTGCTCGGCCTTGAACATCAGTGATCCGACGATGAGGATGGAAATGACGAGCGAGAGCATCGCCGCTCCACCGAAGATCGTCTTGACCCTGGTTTCTTTCGCCCGTCGCTTCGGGTTGCCTGCCAGCAGGGAGGCATCAGGGCTCACAACAGCCATCGAGCCACTTCCTGTAGCGCTTTTTCGTCAGTGCGTGACTTCACGGGATCCTCCACCGGTCCGACTCATCATCGGAGAGCAAACTAGAGGAGGCGGGCCAGCAATGTGCCGGCCCGCCCCGATTCGCTGAGAATCGGCGGGCACACATCGTGCGCCACCGATCGCTCAGCGGTTTCAACCGATCGCTGCGACAGCCTCAGCGAGGAGATCGTCGGGCAACGGGACGTACCCGGACTCACCGAACGCCTTGGTGACGGACTCGACATAGCCATCGCTGAGCATGAACTCGACGAACGGACGGAGTGCCGGGTTCGACTCGAGCTTCTCGTTGTTGACGTAGATGTAGAGGCCGCGGCTCACGGGGTAGGAACCATCAGCAATGGTTTCGATGGTGGGGCTGACACAGTCACCGCCAGGCTCCTCTGAGACTTGGATTTCCTTGATCCGATCGAGGTTCTCCTCGGCGAAGGCGAATCCGACCCAACCGAGGCTGGTGTCGCCACCAGCGATGCCCTCGATGATCACGTTGTCATCGGCGTTACCGGAGAAGTCGGTCCGAATGAACGTTCCGTCCTCGCCCTCGACCTCTTCGCCAATACCTTCGAGCACGATCTCGATGAAGCTGTCGTACGTGCCGGACTCGGTGCCGGGGCCGCTGATGTCAAGTGGTGCGTCCGGATACGGAGCAACTGTGGACCCGAGCTCGGTGCCGAGATCGCTTGCGTCGCTCCAATTGCCGAAGCCTTCGGAGCTACCGCCGAGCAGAGCGTAGAGGTCAACGAAACTCAGGCACTCGACCGCAGTGTTGGCCGGGCTGGTCATGACGGCAATGCCGTCGTAAGCGATGAGGAGTTCGGTGTATTCGATGCCGTTGGCCGTACAGTCTTCGGCCTCTTCGTCCTTGATCGTGCGGGAGGCATCGGAGATGTCGGTTTCACCCGAGCAGAACAGCGCGAAGCCGTCACCGGTGCCCGGTCCGTCGACGGTGATGTCGGCATTGCATCCGGCATCGGTGTAGAGCTCGGCGGCACGAGTCGTGATCGGCTCGACGGTCGAGGAGCCGGAAGCATTGATTCTGCCTTCGCATGCTTCACCGTCGGTCTCGACATCGCTCGAGTCCCCGCCGGTGCTCGAAGCACTCTCATCGCTGCTGCCACACGCTGCGGCCGCCATCACGAGGGCCATCAACAGCCCAAGCATCTTCAACAGTTTCACATTCACAGTTCGCCTCCTTGGCGAGATCGTTCTGTCCTTGCGGAGGGCAACCTGATGGGTTGCCGTGTGGACACCGCGAAAGCTACGACGGCAGGGTGACCCCCAAGGAGTACGAAGGTGAACACGAAGTGAACAGTTTTTGTGACTGTGGCTGGATGGTCAAGCACCCGTTAGGCGATGGGCGTTCCTCTGGTGCTCCGCGCCGCGGCTTCCAACCGCTCGGCTGGAGCCGGGTGTGAGCTCTGCCAGCGAGCGATGAGCGACGGCTCGAGCAACGGACGATCACTAAGGTGCAGTTGCTTGATCAGCTCGGGGGCCACCGGGGCGTAGCGCATGGCGTCCCGGTCGGCCTGACGTTCATTCGCTCGACTCAACCATGCCAAGAGCAGTCGGAACGGTTGGCTCAGCACGGCGGCGAGCATCACCAAGACGGGTAGTCGCTCGCTGCCATCGACGATGCGCATCGTGACCGCGAGCGCTCCGGCCACCGTCAACCCGAGCGAGATCGACGACGCCGCCGCAGACCACAACAGGTGACGGTGGCGGAGATGAGTGATCTCGTGCCCCACCACATGCCGAAGCAGGGCATCCGGCCCGCTCAAGAGCCGAGAACTGACAGCGACGGTCAGCGCAGATCGCTGGCCGGTGACGTATGCATTCGTTCCTTGGAACGACGCCTTGTCGAGCTCGACGAGTCGGGGAACCGGCAACCGGTGTGCTGCTGCGAGGGCGGCCACGTGTCGATGCGCCTCATGTTCGATTGGCACATCGACGACTCGGTGCAACATCAGCACGAACCGAGGGCCGATGAGTCCCGAGGCAAGTGGAACAGCGGCAGCCACACACGCGACGCCGATGATCGACCGGGCGCCCACTTCTTGCAACAGAGCGAACGCGACGGTGAGAAGACCGCCCTCGATGGCCAAGCGGCCAACGGTGGTGATCGCAAAGGCAGCCGGAGGCACCGGAGATTCGCCGAACCGAGGTTCATGGACGAACTCATGCCACGCATCGGCGACCAATCTGGGCACAGCCAACGCAACGAGGACCGCAGCAACGACCCACCACCAAGCAACGCTGGGCCCTCGGCTCGCAATCAGACCCCACGCAGCCACGACACCGAGGCCCTGGCTCAATGAACGTAGAACAACAGCTCGCTGGATCGGGTCGTGGTAGCGACGAGACACCCGGCGTTCTTCTTCAGAGAACCACCGGCTCGACTCGACCGGGATCGGCCACCAGACCGACTGCTTGCTCACTGCTCGGCAATGAGGTCAGCAGCTTGATCGAGCAACGCGTTGTCGTGGTCGTACGACAGCACGGCACGAGCCTCGTCGATCCCCTTCCATGACAGCTCGTCGACTTCTTCGTTCGGCACAAACCGATCGGCATCGAACGATGGGGCTGCCACCATCGTCCAATACCGGACGATCTTGTCACGGCCCTTGTGGTCGACGTATCTCACCGGGTCGAGTTCAGTTCCGATCGTCCCGGTGCATCCGGTCTCTTCCTCGACCTCTCGCACAGCGGCCTCAACGAAAGACTCACCCTTCTCGAGCTTGCCCTTTGGCATCGACCAGTCGTCGTAGCGAGGCCGATGAACCACCAGGACCTGAGCCTTCCCCGAGCTGAGCCGCCAGACCACGCAACCACCGGCTTTGATCTCAGGCACGCTCGCTGGCTTCCGACGGCGCTGTCGCGATCGCTCGCTTTGGCACGACCCCAGCCACATCGGCGCGGGCTTTGGCCAGGGCTTCGAAGGTGTCGTGGGCCGAGACAGTGCCACCGTCGATGCGCACGTAGCGCCCGTCGGGTCCCAACTCCCACGAAAGCGTGTCGTCGGCGTCGTTGATCTCGAACATCTCGGTCAAGCGCCGCTTGACCTCGGGGTTCACCACCCGAACGAGCACCTCGATACGGCGGTCAAGATTGCGGGGCATCAGGTCGGCCGAGCCGAAGTACAACGCCGGCATCACTTCGTTGGTCTCGGAGTCCACTGCTCCGTGCTCGAAATAGAACACTCGAGAGTGTTCGAGATATCGACCCACGAGCGAACGAACCCGGATGGTCTCGGACAAGCCACCGACACCGGGACGAAGACAGCAGATGCCACGGATGAACAGGTCGATCTTGGTGCCAGCCTGACTCGCTGTGTACAGCGCGTCGATCAGCTCGGCATCGACCAAGCTGTTCATCTTCAACATGATGCGACCGGCTGCCCCCTTCGTTGCTTCGCCTTGAATGAGTTCGAGAAGCCGCGGCCGGAGCGTTCGCGGCGCTACGAGCAGGCGGTCGTATTCGACGTTGCGGCCAAAGCCGGTGAGGAAGTTGAACAGCTGGGTGAGGTCTTCGCCGATCTCGGTACGAGAGGTGAGCAGTCCGAAGTCCTCGTAGATCCGAGCGGTCTTCGGGTTGTAGTTGCCCGTGCCGATGTGGCAGTACTGGCGAAGGCCATCTGCATCGTCTCGGACGACGAGCGTCGTCTTGCAGTGTGTCTTGAGCCCGACCAGGCCGTACACCACGTGCACACCAGCCTCTTCGAGGCGTCTGGCCCAGCCGATGTTGTTGCTCTCATCGAAACGCGCCTTGAGTTCGACGAGCGCCACCACTTGCTTGCCCGCTTCGGCGGCACGAATGAGTGATTCGACGATGGGGCTGTCGCCCGAGGTTCGATAGAGCGTGAGCTTGATCGCGAGAACACGGCGATCGAGTGATGCCTGGCGGACGAACTCGCTGACCGAACGGCTGAACGAGTCGTAGGGATGGTGGACCAAGACATCGTTCTGACGAAGACGTTGGAAGAAGTCGTCACTGTTCTCGGTGTCGATGAGTTCCTTCGGCGTCGCACCGCTGAACGTCGGGATCGACAGATCCGCCCGCCCGTTGCCGACGATCTGCCAGAAGCCGGTCGGGTCGAGCAGACCACGACACAGCATCACGTCGGCGTCGTCGAGATCGAGTTCGCGCAACAACAATCGACGGGTCTCGGTCGGCATGTTTCGATCGATCTCGAGCCGGATCGAGCGTCCGAACCGGCGTCGTCGAAGCTCGATCTCGACTGCTTCGAGGAGGTCCTCGGCATCGGGATCATCGAGCGTGAGGTCGGCGTTGCGAGTGACGCGAAACGGCCAGGCTCCCGCAACATCCATTCCGGGGAAGAGCATCCCGAGGTGGGCGGCGATGACTTGTTCGATCGGCACCAAACGACCCCGAGGAACTTCGAGGAATCGAGGCAGCGCAGGCGGCACCTTCACCCTGGCGAAACGTCGACGTCGGGTCTCGGGTTCGATGACTGCAACGGCGAGGTTCAACGACAGGGTCGAGATATACGGGAACGGGTGGCCGGGGTCAACTGCGAGCGGCGTGAGCACGGGGAACACTCGCTGCTCGAACTCGGCCCTGGCATGGAGCTGTTCTTCGCGATCGAGGTCTCGCCAGTCGACGACGTCGACCCCATGGTCGGAAAGCGAGGGAAGGATGTCGTCGAAGGTGACCGTCTCGAGTCGCTCGAGCTGCTCACCGGTGACTCGTTGGATCTCGCGCACCTGCTGTACCGGTGTGAGACCGTCAGGGGGACGGCGCGTGACGCCAGCGGCGACCTGGTCCTTCAGACCAGCAACGCGCACCATGTAGAACTCGTCGAGGTTCGAGGCGTAGATCGCGCAGAATTTGAGGCGTTCGAGCAGCGGTAACCGCTGATCCTCGGCTTGGGCCAGCACACGACTGTTGAACTCGAGCCACGACAGCTCACGATTGGTGAAACGACTCGCAGGCTCGTTCGGGTCGTACACCACGGAAGGAACGGCATCGACCGTTCCTGCAGAGTTGCTCGTGCCGTCGTTCATTGTCATGGCAGCGATCCTCTCGCGTGGTGGATGCGGGTCAGGTTAGGCGGTCGGCAGCGAGGAGAGCAGCGCCCACCACGCCGGCGTCGTCGAGCCGTTGGGCCAGCACGAGTTCACAAACCGTTGGTCCGAATCCGCCGAAGGACAACGAACCAGCGATCTGATCGAGAAACTGCTGGCCGAGTTTGTCCACCACTCCGCCGCCGAGGACGATCCGTTCCAGGTCGAGCAGCGTGGCAGCGTTACCGAGACCAACCGCCAACGCTGTGACGGCATCGTCGATCAACTCGTGCGTGAGGTCATCACCGGCCGCCAGTGCATCGGAGAAATGGCGACTCTTCATCGGGCTGTCGCCCGCGATCTCGACGAGCTTGCTGGTGCGACCAGCTTCGACCAGGCGCCGAGCTTCACGCTCCATGCCCGCTCGGCCGGCGTACGCCTCGAGATGGCCTCGCTCGCCGCAACCACAGATCCGACCATCATCGACAACCGTGGTGTGGCCGATCTCGCCCGCCATGCCGCGACTGCCATCGATCAATCGGTCGGCGAGAATCAGGCCGCCGCCGACGCCCGTGCCGACGAACACCGCCATCATGTCGTTGACGCCCCGTCCCGCGCCGACTCGATGTTCAGCCACCGCACCGCAGTTGACGTCGTTGGCAACCGCCACGGGACGCCCGAGCAAGCGTTCGAGTTCAGCTGCGACGTCGACAGATTGATCCCAGCCGGCGATGTTCGGGCAGCGCTCCACCACGCCATCTCGGGTGACGAGCCCAGGAACACCAACGCCAACAGCGTCGACATCCTCGGAGCCCTTCAAGGCATCGATGAGGTCGACGATCGCGGCCAACACATCGGCTGGGCCGGTTCGGGGAGTAGGAATCTTCTCGCGACCAGTGGAACGGCCGGTCTCGACATCAACGACCCGGGTGAGGATCTTGGTGCCGCCGAGGTCGACACCAACCACCTTCATTCGACGGCGGTCTCTTCGTCAGCGGCGACGGTTTCTACTGCGGTCTCTTCGGCGATGGCGTTCTCGACCATCGCTTCATCGGCGGCGGTCGCTTCGGTCATCTCGGCTTCGGCCGGCGCTTCGACTGCTGCGACGTCTTCGACCACGACGTCTTCGATGGCGGCCTCTTCGACCGGGGCTTCAGCCACGACCGGAGCCGCATCGCGGTTCGGCGCTGCGTAGCGGGCGGCTTCTTCGTCGCCGAGATCCCACTCGAGGCGGATCAGTTCACGCTCGGCGTCACGGTTGACACGCTCACGATTGCGGCGGAACTGAGGATCGTGCTTGGGCAGCAAGAGCAAACGCGCGTTGACCCGGACGCGGAACCCGTCGATCATCTTCTGCTCACCGAAGGTATGGCGAATGTCCCAATGAGGGGCGACCGGCCCGAGGTACACGATGTTCGCCCCGGCAACAGGGGGGAGATCTTCGGTTGGCTCAACGTACGTCATTCGCAGGAGGCTAGCCGCTCGCTGCCGCTTGCCGTTGGGAGACGTTCGGCCCCCTCGATCGGCCCAGTTGAGAACTTTCTTCAACTTTTCGTAGATCCGGGAACCAAAGAGGCCGTTCGAACGTCTCATCATGCATGGACACCAACTGGATGGCCCATGGCAACTGCAACAATCACCCACCGGCGGTGTTCTTTCCGTCGGATGGTGTGGGGGTCGAGACCGCAAAGGAAATTTGTGCGTCTTGTCCCATGAAGGAGCCATGCCTCGAATACGCAATCGAGAACCGTGTTGATCACGGTGTGTGGGGTGGGGCTTCCGAGCGCCAGCGCCGTCGCATCATCAAGGCCCGCCGGGCCGCCCTTGCGGTCTCGGCTGGCTGAATCTCCATTTGATGAATACCTGAACGCAGAATGCCGGCTCGCTCGAGCCGGCATTCTGCGTTACTTCGTGCGAGCCGGTCCGGCTAACCGAGGTCGGGGAAGCCGACCCCAGCGGTCAAACGGTTCAGCACACCGGTGAACCCTTCCGGCCCACTATCGATCTCGTCGAGCAGTTCAGCGGCCTCGTCTGGTGTGACCCCGACCATGGTCACCACCGACTCTTCGGTCGCCACCACCACGACCTCGTTCTCGGCGTCGACCCAGGCGCTGCGGCCCTCGAGATCGATCCGCTCGCCGCCCGGCAATTCATCGAGCTCGACCACGCCGGGTTGCCGGAAGATCGATGCCGACGAACCGCTCTGCACTGCCGCCCCTGCGGTGAGCGTCGAGAGGTCGGGAACCAGTCGAGGCTGTCCGAATGCGCCAAGGGCGAACGTCGCCCCGAAGATCACCACCGCTGCTGACAACAGACCAACCAGGGCTCGCCCAGCGAACAGCGGCCGATGATCGATCGCCTGGTCGATGAAACCGGGGGGCGGTTCAACGGAGCTGAGACCGCTCAGCAAGCTGGTGATCTCGGCTTCCCATGGCTCGTCGGGAAACACATCGTCGTGGAGAGGTTCCGAACTCATGCGGTCAACGCCTCCTTCAGGCGACTGCGTCCACGATGAATTCGGCTGCGAACCGTTCCGATCGGGACGTCGAGATGCTCGGCGATCTCTTCGTAGGAGTAGCCAAGGACGTCTTTGAGGACCACGGGTGCACGGAAGTCAGCTGGAAGATCGGCGAGAAGCTGCTGAAGGTCGTCGGGAAGATCGCTGTGGGCCATCTCCGCCTCGATTCCCGGTGACCCCTCGATGTAGCGATCGGGGTCGTCGGGGAGGGCCTGGGTCGGCCGTCGCTTCTGTTTCCTGACGCGGTCCAGGAACGTGTTGGTGGTGATTCTGCTGAGCCACCCTTCCAGATTTCCTGGTTTGTAGGTGGTCAGACCTCGTCGAACTCGCAAGAGCACCTCTTGCACCACATCTTGTGCGTCCTGATGGTTCCCCGTCAGCCGATACGCAAGGCTGTACAGAAAACGCCCGTGAGTGTGAGCGACCTCTTCCCAAGTCGGGACGGGGGTCGGATCGGAAGCAGACACCTCGGCATCAGTCACCGAGCTCGCGCCTTCGATCGTGACTCAGAACGCACAGAGCGGGAACGGAGTTCCCGTCAGGCAGAAGTTTCTTCGTCGGCGTCGTCGTCTTCCTTGGAGCCTTCGTCGAGGCCCGTCTTGAATTCCTTCTGAGCTCGGCCGACGTTGCGGGCGAGCTGAGGCAGCTTGGAGCCACCAAAGAGAACCAAGAGGATGACGAGAATGATGAGGAGTTCTTGCGGCTTGAGACCTGCCATCGAGACATCCTACCTCAACTTGGCCAGCCGCAGCGTTCAGGCGGTTTCGGACTCGGCGGCGACGGCCTGGCGCTCCAAGGCGCGTTGTCTTCGGATGCGGCGACGTTCTCGCTCGCTCATACCGCCCCAGATACCGAACTTCTCGCCGTTCGCCAGGGCGAACTCGAGGCAGTCGTTCTGGACAACGCAGCCCCGACATACCTCTTTTGCCTCGCGAGTTGATGCACCCCGTTCTGGAAAGAAGAGGTCTGGATCGACGCCGAGGCAGTTGGAAAGCTCCTGCCACGAGGTGTCGATCATGATGTGTTTTCGCCCTATACGCATTGATGAATCTCCTGGTTGACCGTTGCAGCGGTCGATTGACGGGCGACGTGATGCGCACCGGGATCGCTGTTATTGGCCACCGTTGGCCCTCGAGTTCGTGTGTGACGGTGCTCGAGTTCCACCAGAGCGACCGTCAGCATGTAATTACAACGATGTGATCATGCCCGCATCCCCCCTGATTTACAAGGCGAACACGCAAATTGGGGCGCGAATCAACTCGTTTGGGTCCAGATCATCCACCCCATCGCCGAAATTTGTTGGTACGTGTGCAACAACAAGCAGCGTTCAGCGGCCGCGAATCAGCTTTCGCTTGTGCTCGATGAAGTCGACCAGCACGTAGTCGCCGAGGTTCTGTGGGTTCGTGAAGAACGCTCGTCCCTTGTTGAGTTCGGTCATGCGATCGACGAAACCCCGAAGCCCAGCATCGGGATCGAGCATGAATGTGTTGATGGTGATGCCGCTGCGGGTGCAGCGCATCACTTCCGCCATGGTCAGCTCTAGCGTCTCGCGCGACGGCGGGTAGTTGAAGTAGGGGTACCCGTTCGGTTCGAGGTGTGCGGTCGGCTCGCCGTCGGTGATCATGATGATCTGCTTCGTGCCGGTCTCGCGGGCCAGCATCTGCTGCGCCAACTGCATGGCGTGCTGCATGTTCGTGCCGTAGACGTAATCCCAACTGACTTCGGGAAGGTCCGCCGGTTCGAGCTTGCGGGCGAGGTCGTTGAACCCGACAATGCCCAGGTAGTCACCGGGGAACTGCGTCGAGATCAGCGAGTAGAGAGCGAGCGCCACCTTTTTGGCTGGCAAGAAGTTGTCCCGCATCGGCATCGACAGGGAGAGATCGAGCAAGAGCACCGTGCTCGACTTGACCTGCTTCTCGGTGCGTTCGATCTCGAAATCTTCCGGGAGCAACCGGACCGGCGTGCCTCCACCGGACCGCTGGATCGCGTTGCGGACGGTTCGTTCGATGTGGAGATTGAACGGATCACCGAATTCGTAGGGCTTGGTGTCGTAGTTGCGCTCGTGTCCGATGCCAGAGCTCGAGGTGTCGTGGCGGCCGATCTGATCCATAGCGAGCTTCGAGAAGAGATCATCGAGCGCTTGCTGTCCCAGCCGCTTCAGTCCGCGAGGCGTGAGCTCGAGGCGGCCCTCTTTGTTGTGGACCATGCCTGACTCTTCGAGCATCTTGGCCAACTCGCTGATGCGCTCCATGCTCTGGGCAGCTTCTGAACCGAGCAGCTGTTCGACTCGCTCCATGTCGACCTCGGCCAGTTCTTGCGGTGAGGCCGTGCCCTTCAGAAACTCTTCGAGCTGATCCAGCTGACCGAGCTCGGCCAGCATCTGCGATGCGTCGGCCATGCCGAGCGGGTCGAACCCCTCGAAGTCGTAGCTCTGTTCCCAGCCCGCGTCAGGGAACATGCCCTGCAGGTTCTGGCTGAGACGGCTCATCTCGAAATTGAGATCCATGTCTTCCATCAGCTGATTGCTGAGGTCCATGAGCTGCTGGCGCTGCTCTGGTGACATCGAATTCATCAACGCTTGCATGGCCGCCATCTGTGCTGCCATCTGTTCGAGCAACTCGTCGAGCGTCTCGGGGTTGTTCGGGAAGAAGTCGCCGTACTCCTCCATGAACTTCGCGAAGTCGGGCTCCTCGCCTGACTCACGTTGCTCGAGCATGCGATTGAGCTCGGCCATCATGTCTTTCATGCGGGCCATGTCTTCTGGCGACATGTTCTCCATGGCTTCAGCCATGTCACCGAATTGCTGGTTGACCAACTCTTGGCGGAGTTGATCGACGAGTTCGTCGAACGCCGCTTGAGCTTCGTCTGACTCGAAGTCGTACTTCTGGAGCGACCGGACCTTGCCGGCGAGGTCGTCGGGCATCATCCCGAGTTCCATGTTCTTGTTGATCGTCGAGTCCTTGGCCAATTCGGCATTGCGCTGATCGGCTTCAGAAGCATCGGGGTCGCCGAGCTGCATGTCAGCAAGAGCCTCGCGATCGCTGAGGCTCTGGCGTTCGGTTTCGATCAGCTCGTCGAGGGCTTCACTGATCTCGTCGTAGACGCCGCCGAGGTTGTGGTCGGCAAGCCGCTGCTCGCGTTCTTGGCGGAGCTTTTCGAGCATTTCACGCAGACCTTGGACACGTTCGCCGTTGCGATCTTCGAAACCTTCCTGCATGAGCCGACGCAGGGCCGAATTCGGGTCGCCGTGATAGAGCAAGTCATCGGTGAGTTCAGACATGACGTCGAACGCGTCGAGCTCGAACCCCTTTTGCGTGCCGTCCCACCGCGAGTATCGAAACCGTTGACCGACCATCTGGCGACGCTACTCCACTTCGCTCGAGCCCTCCCAGCCGCGACACGGCGGACACCAGCGATCGGGCACACTCTTGTCGTGCAGCCAATCGACACGGACGCGTTCGAACATCTGGTGGCTGATGCGCTCGACGCATTGCCAGACGGCCTCGTCGATCTTCTCGACAACGTCGTGTTGATGGTCGACGACGAACATCCCGACGAAGATCTGCTCGGCTTGTACGAGGGCATCCCGCGAACCGAGCGAGAGGACTACGGCGGCTTCGAACTGCCGGACCGCATCACGCTCTACCGCTTGCCGTTGTGCGACATGTGCAAAGACCTCGAGATGCTCACCGACGAGGTGATGATCACCGTGGTGCACGAGCTCGCTCATCACTTGGGCATCGACGACGACCATCTGCACGAGCTCGGGTGGGGCTGATGGCTTCCGGAGTGGACGCTGCGTCGAGACCGCTACGCCGGCCGCACCCAATCGTTGCTACAAACAGGGCGTGACCGCACCGTTCACCAACGATCCGATCCCGATCGACGAAATTCCTCAGCTGACCGACGACGCCTTCGTGCCCGTCGACCCCCGGTATCTCCGCGCAGCTCTCGCTGGAACCGCCATCACCGCCGCCGTCGTGATCATCGGCGGCTCGATCCTTGCGTGGCAAGCCGAGGAGACCCTCGTCGTGGCCGCGATCACCGCAGGGATCCTGTTGCTCATTGCGCTCTCCGTTGTGGTGCGGGTGCTGGAGGTTCGCCGACTGGCCTACCAAGTGAGGCAACACGACATCTCCATGCGAAGCGGTGTGATCAGTCATCGAGTCGAGTCGCTGCCGTTCGCTCGTGTGCAACATGTGCGGGTCAACCGCGGCGCCATCGAGCGGGGCCTTGGGCTGGCCACGCTGCAGATCAGCTCAGCTGGTCCGAACATCACGATTCCAGGTCTCGCCGAAGCCGAGGCCGCCCGTATCAAATTGCTCGTGACCCAGCGAGCCGGCATGGACATCGAAGACGTCGATGCCGAGGCGACCGAATCGCCAAGCGCGCCACCAACCATCCCCGCGACGGCTAGCCCCCCGGTCGCCCCCTTCACTCCTTCTGCGGCCCCGCCATCCGCTCCCCCGGTCGCACCACCCGCACCACCCGCACCACCCGCCGAATGATCGATCTTCGGTTGCCGCAACGGCAGTCGCCCCTCGCGATCGTCTTCCTCGCACTACGGATTCTGCGGTCGCTCGGCATCGCTCAACTCGTGATCGCTGCGCTCTTCTTGTTCCGGGCCCCGCTCGATGGGCCACTGATCTTTGTGCCGTTCGTCGTCATCTTGGTGTTCGGCGCAATCTCGGCGCTGTCATGGTGGCGCTACACGTTCCAACTGGTCGACGGTGAGCTGATCGTGGTGAAAGGCATCGTGCGGGTCGACCGACTGACTGTGCCCGTCGATCGCATCCAGAGCATCGGCATCGACCAAGAACTCCTGCACCGAATGACCGGGCTGGTGAAGGTCTCAGTCGACACCGCTGGCTCGTCAGAGGCCGAGTTCACCATTGACGCCATCTCTCGCCCGGTGGCCGAAGAGCTCCAGCGACTCGCCGTTACTGCGGCACCAACCTCCACCACACCAACAACAGATGCAGTTGGCGGGCCACCGTCGCCGCCGGTCATTGTCGAAGATCGGGTCGTGTTCACTCACACGCCGGGCCGGCTGGTGCGAGCAGCGCTGACCATGTGGCCGCTGACCGGGTTGATCATCCTTGGTCCGTTCTTCGCATTCGGCGAACAGTTCAGTCGCCAACTCGACGAGCGTTTCGGCGACCTCGAAATCGACACCGACCAGTTCGTCTGGTGGTGGATTCCCGTCGGTCTCTTCGGGTTCGTCGCTTTCAGCATTCTGTTGAACATCGCCCGGGTCATCCTGGCCGACTGGGAGCTGACCCTCCGGGCCAGCCCCACCAGCCTGCGTCGAACCAGCGGACTGCTGTCTCGCACGAGCAAGGCCAGCAGCATCTCTCGCATCCAGGTCGTGTCGAGTGCTCAGAACCCGTTGCAGCAGCGGGCGGGGCTCCGCACCATCGGCCTGTCGACCATCGGCGAGGGCGATCTTGCACTCATCGGATGCGACGACGATCAATTCGACATCGTTCGCGGTCTCGCCGCGTCGAGTTCGCACATCTCCTTGAATCGCCGCGTCCACCCTGTCGAGGTCTTCCTTGCGGTCCGCAACATCACCGTCTTGATGACCATCGTTGCCGTGACTGCGTGGTTCGTCGCCGGTTGGTTCGCTCTGCTCGCCTACGTCGTCGTGCCAGTCGTCTGGTTCACCCAACGCCGTCACGTCCAGAACTTCCGATGGGGTCTCGGCTCAGAGCTCGCAACGTTCACCGAGGTCTTCGACAACTCGTCCAGGCAAGCGCTGCTGCGAAAGACGAACGCCGTGCGGGTGACGCAGTCGATCTTCGAGCGACGACGGGGGCTGGGCTACGTCCATCTCGTCACCGCAGCCGGAACGATCTCCGTCGGCATGATTCCGATCAGCGAGGCCCATGCCGTTCGCGACACCATCCTCGCCGCCGCCGAGTCCGACCCCCGCCCCTGGATGTGATACCGCTCGAACCTGAGGCCCCCGCTACCGCATACGTAGGGCACAAACCCGAGGTTTACGCCCTACCGAATCGATGGCTGTGACCTCCGGTTTGGGGGCGCTGACACATAGGGTGCTGGCGGTGAGCGACATCGAACTCGTGTTGATCGATTGGGCCGGCACTGTCACGGTTCCGATGAGCCAGATGATGAAGGATGCGATTGCCTTCCTCGGTTGGAGTGACGAAGAAGTCGGCCAAGCTCTCGGAGCGCTCGCCGAATACTTCACCTCCGACGACTCGATCGTCCATCAGGCCGAGCGGGGCGAAGTCGAAGACAGCGAGCTGCTCACCTGGCTCGATGGCCAGTACCCGGGCGCAAGCGCGCTGTTCGACGTCGACCAACCGTCGTTCATCAACGCCGCCGATCGCCCCGAGATGGTCGAGTTTCTCTGGTGGCTCCAGGACAACGAGGTCGAGGTCTGGCTCGCCACGAACAACTTCGCCAGCGCCCAGGACATGCTTGCGTCTCGATACCTCGACGGCGGAGCGGTGAACGCCATCGTCAACTCGGCGCTCGTCGGCGCCCGCAAGCCACACGCCGATTACTGGAAGATCATCGTCGAGGCATCGGGTCTCGAGCCTCACCAGATGCTGCTCGTGGACGACAACGTTGCAAACCTGGAGTCCGCCGCCGCGCTCGGCATGGCCACGGTGTTGATTGGCGACGACGCCGCTCCCGCTATCGCCGAGATCAAGTCCGCGCTGACCGATGACGCCTGAGGTCGCAGAAGACGACCCAACGGAATCACCCGGTCGCCCGCTCGGGTTTCTCCTGACCGCCAGCGAACTCGAAGGCGTCGCTCCAACCGCCGACTGGTCGAGATGGATCAGCCGTGACCGAGCCCCAGACAGCAGCGACGGTGCCGGTTTCCGCACATCCTGGCGTGACGACCTCGAACAGCTCGCACAGCTTGGCGCCAACGAGATCGCCATCACGCTCGAGTGGGCGCGCCTTTGGCCGACACCGAACACACCCGACGGCGAAGAGGTCGAGTTCCGGCGAGACCTGCTGGCCAGAATCAGCGAACTGGGCATGACGCCGTGGGCCTGCCTCATCGACGGCACGTTGCCCGGCTGGTTCGCCGACGACGAGCGCGGCTTCACCGATGACAAGACCCGCAATCTGTTGTGGCCACGCCACGTCGATTGGGTCGGCGAGACCTTTGGCGACCTCGTTGGCGGTTGGGTTCCGATACGCGAGCCTCGCCAGTGGGCAGCGTGGGGCCACCTCGTCGGCGCCACACCACCGGGCAACCAGCGTCGACGCGACATGCAGAAGATGGTCGACGCAATCACCACCGCCGAGATCGAGGCCGAACGACTCCTTCGCGGTTCAGCGCCCATCGCCACCTACGTCACCGGTCGGACGGTGTTGGGTGAGTTCGAGAACGTGAAAGCGGCACCGCACGCAGGTTGGCTCGCCGACCATCTCAGCCAGCACTGGCTCGACAGCCTCGCCGACGGTGCGGCGCGAGATTCCTTCGACCGCATCATCGTCCAATTGCGGCCCGGCATCAGCGTCGATGGTGACGGGGCCTGGCAACCGCTGTCGGGCCGCGATCTGCCCGACGCGTTGCTTGCGCCGCTCGAGTCGGTCTTGGCCTCGTCGGGCGACCGGTCGGTCGTGGCTGCCGGGGACCTCGCTGGCGTCGACCACGATGGATCAGCACAGGTCGAACACTCGAGCGCGATGATCGACGGGTCAGCCGAGGTCGGCGCAGCTGGCTGGTGGCAGTCGAGTCCCATCGATGGATGGCACTGGCAACACGGCTTCGCTACCTCGCCGGGCCTGATCGAACGCGACCGCTCGGTTCGGGCAGCCGCAAGCGCATTTCCCCAGCAGACCTCGAGGTAGGTAAAACTTGGGAGGACCCGACCCCTCCCAAGTTTCAGTTGCGGCCGCGGTAGCTGGCTCGGGAGCCGATGGAGTCCTTGTTGAGGCGCTTGGCCAGGTGCAGGCCTTCGAGAATCAGCTCGACCGCTGACGCCTGTGTTGCAGCGGAGGTGTCGTCGCCACAGAGCGCAGCAACGGGCCCGGCAAGCGCCGGAACTTTGCCGAGCAGATCGGTGTAGTCAGTGACCGGCATGTCGTCACCAGCGCTGGCCACGATCTCGGCGTCGAATTCCTCGACGACTTGACGGATGCCTTCGCCAGACACCCGGGCCTTGAACACCTCGAGGATCGCGCCCCTCAAGAGATGATCGATGACTTCTCCGTCGCGTCCTTCGTCGAGCGATTCGATCTCGATCTTGCCTGCAGTCGAAGAAATGAGAGCGTCGAGGTCGCAGACACGAGGGACGATGTCGTCTTCTTTCAGCGCCAGGCTGCGACGTACTGCGGCTGCGGCGAGGGTTTCGAGGTTCGAGACCGTGAGCCGCACCGACACACCGGATCGCTGGTTGATGTGCGAGCTCTGACGAGCGAGGTGGGTGAAGCGGGCAATGAGTTCGAGCATGAATTCGGGGATGCGAACCGCAGGATCGGCCGGGATGTGCGCTTCCTGCTGGGCGATCTGCATCTCTGTCTCGATCTCGAGCGGGTAGTGCGTTCGGATCTGAGCGCCGAAGCGATCCTTGAGCGGCGTGATCATGCGGCCGCGATTGGTGTAGTCCTCGGGGTTTGCTGACGCCACGAGCAGAACGTCGAGCGGAAGGCGCACCTTGTAGCCACGAATCTGCACGTCACGCTCTTCGAGGACGTTGAGCAAGCCGACCTGGATGCGCTCGGCGAGGTCGGGGAGTTCGTTGATGGCGAAGACACCTCGGTTGGTGCGGGGCACGAGGCCGTAGTGCAGTGTCAGCTCGTCGGAGAGATAGCGGCCTTCGGCCACCTTGATCGGGTCGACTTCGCCGATGAGGTCGGAGATCGACGTGTCCGGAGTTGCCAACTTCTCCCCGAAGCGGTCGCCGCGGTGGACCCAGCTGATCGACGTGTCGTCGCCGTTTTCGGCCACGATGTCGAGGGCATAGCGAGAGATCGGGTCGTACGGATCGTCGTTGATCTCGGAGCCGGCAACGATGGGCATCCACTCGTCGAGCAAGTTCGTGAGCGAGCGGATGATGCGAGTCTTGGCCTGGCCACGTTCGCCGAGAAGCACGATGTCGTGGCCAGCAATGACCGCGTGCTCCAATTGAGGAAGCACGGTGTTCTCGTAGCCCATGACGCCTGGGAACAACTCGACGTCGTTGCGAATGCGCTCGATGGCATTGGATCGGAGCTCTTCTTTGATCGAGCGGGAGGTCCAACCGGAGGCACGAAGTGCTCCGAGGGTCTGCGGCAGGTCTGAGGCGTCAGTCACCTGTGCGACCCTAGTCGTGTGCCCCCACCGGAAGAGAAGCCGCCCGGTGTGAGACGGGGACCGGCGGGCCGTCCGATACTCTCGCGCCGTGCCAGGCATCGAGGGGTCGGACGGTTCTGATGTGAGCCAACAACGTCACATCGACCTTGGCGGACGCTGGCGAGCGGCGCCACTGTCGACTGCACTCCACCGCACCGGCGCAGACCCCGACCTCGACGATCATGCGTGGGAATCGGTTGGTGTCCCCGGCCATTGGGGCGCAAACGCTGCCTTTGCCGATGATGACGGACCGCTCCTGCATCGGACATCCTTCTCGTCCCCCGACCTGGCACCAGGCGAACGAGCGTGGCTCACCTTCGATGGCGTCATGTCCCAATCAGACGTGTGGCTCGATGGCCACTTCGTTGGTGACACCAACATCTACTTCGCCCAACGCAGCTTCGAGATCACCGACGCCGCAACAGCGCGCAACGATCATTCGTTGGCCGTCGAAGTGGCGTGCCCCTCCCCTGGCTCGAGCCGTGGCAAGCGATCGTTCACTGGCTCGATCCAGTCCGGACCACTCGCCCCTCCCGGGTCACCGGGCGGGATCTGGCGCCCGGTCCACCTCGACATCACCGGCCCGGTCGCCCTTCGCTTCACTCGTCTGTTCTGCCGAAGCGCCACCTCGGAGCGAGCCGTTGTTGCCACCCGGCTGGTTCTCGATGCCGCCACCCCCCAACACGCCACGGTCACCACCACGATCCACGGGCCTACCGGCGTCGTCGCTGCCGAGACCTCTCACGATCACGATCTGGCAGCCGGCGAGAACCGCATCGAGTGGGACACCGACATCGATCTACCCATGCTGTGGTGGCCGCGAGCCATGGGAGATCAGCCGCTCTATGACGTGCAGGTATCGATCTCGTACGAGTCGACAGCTGGCGACGACGGCCCGAGCCATCCGCCCCTGACCCACTCATGGCGCACTGGTCTGCGCTCGATCGAGGTCCGTAATTTGCGCTGGAGCGTCAACGGCGAGTCGCTCTTCGTCAAGGGCGTGAGCGTGGGGCCACAGGATCGGTTCCTCGCCGACTGCACCGGCACAGACCTCGAGCGGGACCTTCGAACGGTGACCGATGCGGGGCTCGACCTCATCAGACTCCAGTCACACATCACCAGGCCCGATGTCTACAACACCGCTGACCGCCTCGGCCTTTTGATCTGGCAGGACCTTCCAATGCAAGGCGGCTATGCAATCTCTGCTCGGAAGTGGGCGTTGCGAGTCGCCAGAGCAGCAACGAATCTGCTCGCTCACCACCCGTCGGTCAGCGTCTGGTGCGCTCACGACGAGCCCAACGGACCACCGCTGCCCGCGCCGCTCGCTGGCGAGGCGCCATCGAGCCGGGGTCTGGCCCGGCACATCGCCCCCAGTTGGAACCGCTCGGTCCTCGATTCGTTGGTGTCCCGAGAGCTGCGGGGATCGGACCCTTCACGGTCGGTCATCCAACGATCGGGCAGCTTGCCGGGCATCACCAAGCGAAGCGCCTCTGACTCTCACCTGTGGCTCGGCTGGCACAACAGCTTGCATGGCGAATTGAGCGAGGTCATCAAGACGTGGCCCCGCCTCGGGACATTCCTCGGCGGCTTCGGCGCCCAGACAGCACAAGTTGCTGACTGGGGAGAAGACGAACCCACGTGGGAGACCGCCGAAGCCGGAGCGTTCGAGAATTATCAGCCCCGGCGGGCCTACAGCGATGGACCCACGTGGGCCAGGGCGACGCAGATGTATCAGGCTGATCTGATCCGCTCGCAGATCGACACGATGCGGCGGCTCAAGTACCGGCCAGCAGGTGGCTTCTGCCTCACAGCGCTCTTCGACGCGGAGCCGAGCGGCGGCTTCGGGATTCTCGACCACCAGCGCAACCCGAAGCCTTCTTATGAAGCGGTGGTTGACGCCTGCCGGCCCGTCGTTGTCATCGCTGATCAGTTGCCGGGCACAACCTCGGTAGGGCAGGAACTGTCGATCGCTGTGCATGCAGTGAGCGATCTGCGTCGCCGCGTCGAGGACGTTTCGGTGCGCGCAACTGCCCGCTGCGGAGAATGGATGACCGAGCGGCGATGGGTCGGTGACCTGCCTGCGGACTCCTGTGAACACATCGGCACCATCGAATTCACCGTCCCCGAGACCACCGGTGTGTTGACCATCGATGTCGAACTCGACGCCGCCGATCACGTGGTGACCAACCGGCTCCACACCGTCGTGATCCCCGAAGCCGAAGCTGACAACTGAGCCCATCGCCCCGATCTCGCTCGCCCTGACACGCCGGAAACGAGCAACAAGATCGTGTCGTTCTTTCTGGAGTTGGGCGGGTACGCGCCACCGGTACTAGCTTGATCACGGTTTCATTTCCCGTTTTGCACCCAACCACTGCATGCAACGACAGCGAGGTCCCGGTGGCTGCACCGACCATCACGAAGAATTCAGCTCAGCCTCCTCGGCGTGACAAGCCGAAGGAGCTGCCGTTCCCACTCAGCATCTATCAAACCGCTGTTGGCAAGAAGTGGGTCATGGCTCTCACCGGCCTCGGCCTGATCGGCTTCATTGTCGCTCACATGCTCGGCAACTTGAAGCTGTGGATCGGCGAGGTGGAAGAAGTCGTCGATGGCGAAGTCGTCATGACCCAAGACATCGACGTCTACGCCCATTTTCTGCGCGAGATCGGCGAGCCGCTGTTCCCCTACGGATCGGTCCTGTGGATTGCCCGCATCGGTCTGATCGTCATGTTCGGCTTGCACATCCACTCGGCGTACACGCTGACTCGTCTCAATGCAGCCAGCAACGTGCGCTACCAGTCCAAGCCAGATTGGCTTGCGTCGAACTTCGCCTCGCGCACCATGCGAGTGAGCGGCGTCATCGTGCTCTTCTACTTGTTCTTCCATCTGGCTGATCTCACCTGGGGCTTCATCCCCGGCTACGACTGGGAGTACGGCGAGGTCTACAACAACCTCCAGGGAAGCCTCGGCAACCCGATCGTCGCGATCTTCTACATCGTCGCCAACATTCTGTTGGCGCTGCACATCTTCCATGGCGCCTGGAGCCTCTTCCAGAGTCTTGGCATCAACAACCCCCGGTACAACGCCGCTCGGCGCTATTTCGCAGCAGGCCTCGCCCTGTTCATCCTCGTTGGAAACGTGAGCATCCCCATCAGCATCCTCGCTGGCTGGGTCTGAGGAGACCCCCACCATGGCAACCACCACAGAAACACCCACTGTCAACCCCGACGGCACATTGAACGGCCACTGTCCCGAAGGCCCGCTGGCCGACAAGTGGGACAACCACAAATTCGACATCAAACTGGTCAACCCCGCCAACAAGCGGAAGTTCAAGATCATTGTCGTCGGTACAGGCTTGGCTGGATCCGCCGCCTCTGCGACCCTGTCCGAGCTCGGCTACGAGGTCGAAGCGTTCACGTTCCACGACACGCCGCGTCGGGCCCACTCCATCGCCGCTCAGGGCGGCATCAACGCCTCGAAGAACTACCAAAACGACGGCGACAGCACCTACCGCCTCTTCTACGACACCATCAAGGGTGGCGACTACCGCGGCCGTGAGGCCAACACGTATCGCCTCGCCCAGGTGTCGACCAACATCATCGATCAGATGGCCGCCCAGGGTGTGCCATTCGCCCGTGAGTACGGCGGTCTCCTGGCCAACCGTTCCTTCGGTGGCGCACAGGTCAGCCGCACCTTCTACGCCCGTGGCCAGACTGGCCAGCAGCTGCTGCTCGGCGCCTACCAGCAGATGATGCGCATGGTCGGTCTCGGCAAGGTCAAGCTCCACACCCGCTCAGAGATGCTCGAACTCGTGATGAAGGACGGCGAAGCCTGCGGCATCGTCACCCGAAACCTCGTCACCGGACAGATCGAGAGCCACTCCGCGCACGCTGTTGTGCTCTGCACCGGTGGCTACGGCAACGTGTTCTACCTCAGCACCAACGCCATGAGCTGCAACGTCACTGCGGCATGGCGGGCGCACCGCAAAGGCGCCTTCTTCGCCAACCCGAGCTACACCCAGATCCACCCCACGTGCATCCCCGCCGCCGACGAGTTCCAGTCGAAGCTGACCCTCATGTCAGAGTCGCTCCGTAACGACGGTCGCATCTGGGTGCCACGCAGCCCGGACGAGACTCGCCGGGCCAGGGACATCCCCGAAGCCGAGCGTTACTACTTCCTCGAAGAGAAGTACCCCGCCTTCGGCAACCTCGTGCCTCGTGACGTTGCGTCCCGCAACGCCAAGACCGTGGTCGACCAAGGCATGGGTGTTGGCCCACTCAAGAACGGCGTCTACCTCGACTTCGCCGACGCGATTGCTCGTGATGGCCAGCCCACGATCGAAGCCAAGTACGGCAACTTGATCCAGATGTACGAACGCATCACGGGCGAGGATCCCTACGAGACGCCGATGCGTATCTACCCCGCCACGCATTACACGATGGGCGGGCTCTGGGTTGACTACAACTTGCAGACCAACATCCCCGGTTTGTACGCCTGCGGCGAAGCCAACTTCTCCGATCACGGCGCCAACCGTCTCGGCGCCTCTGCCCTCATGCAGGGTCTGGCTGACGGTTACTTCGTGCTTCCGTACACGATCGGCAACGGTCTCGCCCCTCGCCTCGGCACCCAGCCGGTTCCGACCGACGATGCCGTGTTCAAAGAAGCTGAGCAGGACGTGAAGGGCCGCATCGCCGCCTTCATGAGCATCAAGGGCACGAAGTCACCCGACTACTTCCACCGTGAACTCGGCAAGTTGGTCTGGAACTACATCGGTATGGAACGTGACCAGAACGGTCTCGAGAAGGCCATCTCCGAGATTCGTGCACTGCGCGAAGAGTTCTGGAAGGACCTCCGGGTTCTCGGCAACACCGACACCCTGAACAGCTCGCTCGAAAAGGCTGGCCGTGTGTCTGACTTCTTCGAACTCGGCGAGCTCATGGCTCGTGACGCGCTCGATCGCGAAGAGAGCTGCGGCGGTCACTTCCGGGCCGAATCACAAACCCCTGAAGGCGAAGCGTTGCGAGACGACGAGAACTTCGCCCACGTCTCCGCTTGGGAATGGGTCGACATGGACACCCCCTGGATCAAGCACAAAGAAGAGCTGGAGTTCGAAGCAGTCGAACTCACTCAGCGCTCCTACAAGTAACCGATCGGCAGAACGAAGAACTCATGAGCAACCTACTGAACCTCACCCTGCAGATCTGGCGCCAAGAGGGCCCGGATGCCCCCGGCAGCTTCGAAACGCACGAAGCCAAGAACATCCCCGACGATGCCTCGTTCCTCGAGATGCTCGACGTGGTCAACGAAGGACTGATCGAGGGCGGCAAGGTCCCGATCGAATTTCCTCACGACTGCCGTGAGGGCATTTGCGGTACCTGCGGCGTCATGATCAACGGTCGGGCCCACGGCCAGGAGAAGGGCACTGCCGTGTGCCAGCTCCACATGCGCAAGTTCAACAATGGCGACACCATTGTGATCGAGCCATGGCGTGCTGTTGCCTTCCCGATCATCAAGGACCTCGTCGTCAACCGCTCCGCACTCGACGAAATCGTCGCTGCTGGCGGTTTCGTGTCGGCCCCTACGGGCAATGCCCGTGACGCCAACGAGATCCTGATCCCGAAAGAAGCCGCTGATTCTGCAATGGACGCTGCGGCATGCATTGGTTGCGGCGCTTGCGTTGCGGCGTGCCCGAACTCCGCAGGCCAGCTGTTCACCGGCGCGAAGCTTTGGCACCTCAACTCGTTGCCGCAGGGTCAGCCCGAGCGGTACAAGCGGACCGAGGCCATGGTCGAGACCATGGAGCAGTTCTTCGGAAGCTGCACCAACCACGGCGAGTGCGGCGAGGCGTGCCCGAAGGAAATCAGCCTCGACTTCATTGCTTACATGAACCGTGACTACGTGAAGTCCAAGGTGTTCAACCGCAAGCTCTCCGCCCAGCGCTGACAACGGGGCCAAGACTTCCCCAACTGCCATCGTGATCCGTCGCTACAGCAACGGATCACGATGGCAGTTGCCGTTTTGAGGGGTGCGTCAGCAGCCGCCACCACTTGGGCGGTCTGGAATCGACGGGTCGACGACTTCGATGTGGACGTGGGGCCAAGCGGGTGCTGCAGCCAACTCATCGATCTGGGATTCGAACGGCAACCGTGTTGGTCCCGGGGCAATGACGGTGACGCCCGCTTCGACTCGTTCTCCGCTGACCACCTGCACACCAGAGATGTGAAACACCTTGACTTCCCAACCGGGTCGAGCGTCCGGCTCGATCACGAGGAAGTCGTCTTGATGTTGGCAGTAGAGGACGTAGCCACCGGCTCGGAGCACGGTTCCGGTCACGGGGGAACGGATCTCGCCGTCGGGGTCCGACGCGACATCAGCGGCGGTTCGGTCACCGGTCCCGCGCTCACGGGTTTCCATCGTCATCCACTGTGGGCCCCGATCGAGCAGCGCCATGTTGGCGGTCATCTGTTGTGAGCCGTCATGGCTGGATTCGTGAAACCCGATCAGTTCGATTCGAGCTGACGGGAGATGAAGCTCGACAGCACCAACGGTGGCGAAGAGTGAGAACTCGGTATCGGTGATCGAACGGTTCTCGAGCGTCGAGTCCGGCGCACTCGTCGGAGCGGTCGGTTCGGTTCCGACGAGTGCAACTGGGGCGACAGCCTGAGCCTGGACTTCTGTCGCTTCGGTCGCTTCTGTCGCTGAGATCTCCACCCGATCTGTTGTCGAGGTGGTGCCGTCTGAGGTCGGGGGAAGCGCTGGCGACACATTGCCGACCGAACTACAAGCCGTTGCAACGAGGGCACAGGCGATGAGAATGCCGACGAGCACGACTCGGTTCTCGCATGTGGCTGATCCCTGCGGCATGCCCTTCCAATCGGCCGCCGCGAGCCATCGTGAAGGAAGCCGTGCGCTTCCCAACTGGTTGTGGTTTTGGGGTCCGGTAGAATGACCCGATGCGTGGCGGACTCATGGTGTGTGGCACCACGTCGGATTCGGGCAAGACCACGATGGTCGCTGCGTTGTGTCGGATTCTCCACCGCCAGGGCGTCAGCGTGGCGCCGTTCAAGGCGCAGAACATGTCGCTGAACTCGGCGGTGACCGCCGACGGCCACGAGATCGGCCGGGCCCAGTATTTGCAAGCGCAGGCCGCAAGCGTGGTTCCCGAAGTGGCCATGAATCCGATCTTGTTGAAGCCGACCGGGGAACGAGACAGCCAAGTCGTGGTGATGGGCCGACCCGTCGCTGACATGACCGCAGCTGAGTACCACCGGCGCAAACCAGAGCTGCTGGCCATGGTGATGGAGTCGCTCGCCGATCTGCGGTCACGTTTCGACGTGGTGTTGCTCGAAGGTGCTGGCAGTCCGACCGAGATCAACCTGCTCGCCAACGACATCGTCAACCTGCGCATCGCCGAGCTTGCGGGGCTGAACGCCGTGGTGGTCGGCGACATCGACCCTGGTGGCGTGTTCGCTTCCCTCTACGGCACGGTGGGTTTGCTTCCGGACAACCTGCGGGTTTTGGTCGGCGGATTCGTGATCAACAAACTGCGGGGCGACCCGACCCTGTTGCTCGACGGCACCGACCAGCTCGAAGCAGCCTGCGGCGTTCCCACGCTGGGCGTGGTGCCCATGTTGTCGAACCTCCACCTCGACGCTGAGGACTCCGTCGCCCTTCACCGGCCGATCGATTCGCCGGCAACGGCCACGATGGATGTGGCTGTCATCGGCTACCCCTACATCTCGAACTTCACCGATGTCGACGCGTTGCTGCTCGAACCGAGCCTCGGCGTGCGTTTCGTCCGTTCGGTGCGAGAGCTCGGCATGCCGGATCTCGTGGTGCTGCCAGGCTCGAAGACGACCGTGGCCGACCTGGCATGGCTGAGCGAACGGGGCCTCGACCGAGCCATCGCTGCGTTGCCTGACCGCACGACCATCCTTGGCATCTGCGCTGGCTATCAGATGCTCGGGCACGAGATCGTCGATGGCATCGAGTCGTCGGTTGCATCAGTGGACGGGCTCGCGTTGTTGCCGGTGTCGACTCGATTCGGCCCCGAGAAGGTGCTCGCCGCCGTCGAGGCAACAGCCTTTGGCGAACGGGTCGTCGGCTACCAGATCCACCACGGCCTGGTCGCTCCACACGACACACACAGCGGAGCCGAGCCGTGGCTCACCATCGACGGACGGCCCGATGGTGTGCGATCTGGCCGAGTGTTCGGCACCACGGTCCACGGCCTGTTCGACGGAGACGGTTTCCGCCAACAAATCCTTCGCGATGTCGCCGAGCGAGCGGGAGCTGCGTACAGCCCAGGCCCCCTCTCGCCCGCTACCCATCGCGAGGCAGAACTCGACCGATTGGCCGACCACTTCGAGGCTCACCTCGACATGGCGGCCATCGAACAGCTGATCGCTCCCCGATGACGCTCCCCCCGGCCAGCTTTCCTGCAGCCTCCGACCACGGCGGCGACGCTCCCGCCATTGCCGCTGCGCTGGGTGTAGATCTCGCTGACCTCTTGGACCTCAGCGCCAGCCTCAACCCATTTGCCCCCGACGTTCCTGCGATGGCGGCCTCTCGCCTCTCGAGCCTGGTCGCCTACCCCGATCATCACGCAGCCACCCTGGCCATGGCCGAAGCAATCGGCGTCGATCCCGAACGCTTGGTGCTGACCAACGGCGGTGCCGAAGCCATTGCCCTGGTCGCTCGGCATCTCGGCGCTGGGGCCGTCGTCGAACCAGAATTCTCTCTCTACCGACGCCATCTTCCCGAGATCGACCCCACCGCTGGCCGATGGCGGTCGAACCCATCCAATCCGCTCGGGGTCTTGGCCGCCGACGACGAAACCGCAGCGGTATGGGACGAGGCCTTCTATCCGCTGGCCACCGGGACATGGACCAGAGGCGATGAAGACGCCTGGCGACTCGGCTCGCTCACCAAGCTCTGGGCGTGTGCTGGCCTTCGGCTCGGTTACGCAATCGCTCCGACTGCTGCCGAGGCGGATGCCATTCGGATGCTCCAGCCTCGCTGGGCCGTCAGCGGCTTGGCGCTGGCGCTCCTGCCAGACCTGCTCGCCGTCACCGACCTCGATGCCTGGACTCGAGCGATTGCTGAACTGCGGGGCAGGTTTGCAGCAAGGATCGCCGAGCTCGGCTTCGCCGTCACCGAAGGCGCAGCCAACTGGGTCCTGCTCGACGCGGTCGATGCTTCCTTGCTCCGAGGCCAGCTGGCGCAGCATGGGATCATCGTCAGAGACTGCAGCAACTTCGGACTGCCGACCACGGTACGCATCGCGCTCCCTCACGCTGCAGATCTCGATCGCGTCCTGATCGCTCTGGCCGCCGCCACCAGTCCGTGACGCCACTCGTCGGCCGGGCGCTCGGTGCCGCTGCCGGATACGCGATCGATCGCACCTTCGGAGAGCCACCGAACGCAGTGCATCCAATGGTCGCTGTCGGCAACGGTCTCACCCACCTCGAGCACTCGCTGTACCAGGATCGCCGAGTCAATGGTGCGGCTCACGTGGCCTGCGCCCTCGGCGCCGCTGCTGTGCTGGGCTGGGGACTGCGTTCGTTGATGGGGCCATTCGCCTCTACGACGCTGTCGGTTGCCGTGTGCAGCAGTTCGAAGATGCTCGGAGACACGGCGCTCGACGTCGCGGCTGCATTGGAAACCGAGGGGCTCGAAGAGGGGCGTCGACAGCTCCGCTCGCTCGTCGGTCGTGACCCATCGACCCTCGACGAGACAGAGATCAGCCGGGCTGTTGTCGAGTCGGTGGCGGAGAACACCGTTGACGGCGTCACCGCCACACTTTTGGGGGCCGTGGTTGGTGGACCGTCGGCGGTGCTGGTTCACCGAGTGACCAACACCCTCGACGCCATGGTCGGCCATCGCAACAAGCGATACCAGAACTTTGGGTGGGCCTCGGCCCGGCTCGACGACGCACTCAACTGGGTTCCCGCTCGCCTGACCGCTGTCGCCATTGCCATCGCTGCCCCCGGCCGAGCCAGCCACGTGCTCGCGGTCGTGAAACGCGACGGGGCGAAGCATCCGTCACCGAATGGCGGGCGAGTGGAAGCCGCTGTGGCTGGCGCGCTCGACATCACGCTCGGCGGCACCAATGACTACGGCGGGACGCTCGAGGTCCGTGGTCCTCTGGGCAACGGACGAGCACCGAGACGGTGCGACATCGCACCCGCGGTCAACCTGACCAGGCGGGCGAGTGATCTGATCGCCCTAGCGGGAGTGGGCCTCACGGCCTTGATCACCGTTGAGCGGAGAAGGCGTCGGTAGTCTTTCGATCGTGATCGAACCGTTGAAGCACTACGGCCGTGGCTTTCTCATGGGCTGCGCTGACATCGTCCCCGGCGTCTCGGGCGGCACGATCGCGCTGATCCTCGGCATCTACCGAGCGTTCATCGGCAACCTGCGCAAGGGTGCGTCGACACTGAAGGCATGGCTCAAGGGCGACCTCACCGGCGGCTGGAACATCTTCACCTCGATCGATTGGCTGTTCATCGTGCCCCTCGGCGCCGGCGCAGTCACCGCGTTTGCGCTCTTGCGTCACCCCATGAAAGACCTCCTCGCTGAACGACCAGAAGGTGTGGCCGCTGTCTTCACCGGTCTCGTCATCGCCAGTTGTGTCATCGTGTGGCAGGGCATCACCACACGCGATCCACAGCGCCTCGGCATCATTGCTGGCGTCGCCGTACTGACGTTCTGGTTGCTTGGCTACCAGAGCGGTGCGGTCTCTGATCCCAGTTTGATCGCCTTCTTCGCCACCGGCGCCATCGCCATCTGCGCCATGATCCTTCCCGGTATCAGCGGCTCGTTCATCATGTTGATGCTTGGCATGTACGCCGCTGTGCTCGGCGGCGAGATCAGCCAACTGGCCGTGTTCGGCGTTGGCGCCATCTTCGGCCTGGCCATCTTCTCATCGCTGTTGAACTGGGTGCTCGAGAACTACGAGCAGACGCTGATGGCAGCACTGCTCGGTCTCATGATCGGGTCGATGCGTGTGCTTTGGCCCTGGCCGAACGGGGTCGGCGAGATCGGTGACACCGCTGAAGAGAACGTCAAGGGCACCGACCTCGCATGGCCAGAGATGGGCCAGCTCGCCGGCGGCATCGGCCTTGCCGTTGCTGCAGCTGCGGTCACTCTTCTCATCGTGCGGTTCGCCGAGGCCAAGCCCGCCGACGAAAAGGTCGACGTCAGCGTCTGAACGCAGCTAACCGATTGCAGGACGATCGCTGCTGAAGACCGAGGCGGCACCTGTCTCGGTGACTGTCGTGGTCCAGAACCCATCGACAGTTGGCAGCACTACCGACGCTGCGGCCCGTTGCGATTCGCCCAGCTCGATGCGGCTGGGTGGTTCGCTGCCCCACCAATGCGAACGAACCCCATAACCGTCGACCTCGGTCGTTTCTGACTTCTCGAGCAGGAGGCCGTGCACCGAGCCGATCTGGCCGTAGCGATCGTCGGCACCGGTCTGCAGTGCTTCCGCTCGCGCCTCGAACTCGAGCTCCCAGCCGAGCGGTACTCGAAGGCCCACGGCCTCACCGAGCAGCTCGCCAGGTTTGTCGATCGCCAAGCCGAACGCCTCGAGCCCGTAGCTCCAATGGTCCATCGGTGTCTCACAGATGTGATCAGCCCACAACCCTGACGCTCTGATCTCCCAACCTCGCGACGGGAGAGGCACCTCGAACTCGACTACGACGACCGGGTCGGCTCCGAGCCGCAGCATCGCACCATGGAACGTGGCGTGCCCCCGATGTGGGTACTTGGCGATGAGCAGCGAGAGCGCCACCCGAGCAGCGGGGAACACTGCGTCCAAACGATGAGCTTCGTGCCAGCCTGGATCCTCGGTCGGGGTGTGGTCGCCCTCTGCCTTTATCGGTGTTGGCTCGATCGGTGTTGGCTCGATCGGTGTTGCATCCACGCAGCGACCGTACCGGGGTCGAGCCTCCAGTTCAGACAGAAGCAGCCGGCACTCTCCTACGCTGTGGGTTGTGACAGACGACGGGCGAGCAGTGGCGACGCAGGTGGAGAAGCTTCGGCGACTCCACACCGCCTTGGTTGGCATCCAACTGCCGTTCGACCTGGCCGGTGTTGCCGAGGCCAGAGCGGAGCGGGACGAGCTCGCCAATCAGATCGATGACTATCTGATCCCGCGGCTCGAACGTCTCGATGCGCCGCTTCTGGCTGTCCTCGGCGGGTCCACCGGTTCTGGCAAGTCGACCATCACGAACTCGATCGCCGGCGCTGATGTCTCGCCCTCGGGTGTTTTGCGGCCGACGACGCGAGCGCCGGTGCTGATCTGCCACCCCGACGACCTTGCGTGGTTCACCACCACCGATGTGCTTCCCCACCTTCCCCGCGTCACCGGCGACGGTGTTGCGACCGGCGCAAGCCTGAAAGTCGAGGCGGTCGACACGTTGGTTCCCGGCCTGGCGTTGATCGACGCTCCCGACATCGACTCTGTCGAGGAAGCCAATCGCGAACTGGCCACGCAGCTGCTCGCTGCCGCTGACCTCTGGCTCTTCGTCACCACGGCGGTTCGCTACGCCGATGCCGTGCCATGGGAGTTCCTGGGACGGGCGCAGAGCCGGGGCACGTCGCTGTCGGTCGTCATCAACCGGATGCCTGCAGGCGCCGCCGCCGAGATCGTTCCCCACCTCCAGTCGATGCTCGTCGATGGCGGACTCGACGGTGTCTCGATCTTCGCCATCGAGAACAACGAGTTGACCGAGGGACGACTGCCGGCGTCAGCCACCGAGGAACTCACCTCGATGCTGCGAGGGCTGGCAGCCGATGCTGAGCAACGGGCCCTCGTTGTCCGTCAGACCATCGACGGTGCGCTCGCCAGCGTTCCTGATCGGGCTCATCAGGTGCTTGCCAGTGCTCGCGACAGCAATGGCGCAGCCCAAACGCTGGCCGATGTCGCTGCCCAGCAAACCGAAGCGTGTCGGGCCCGAATCGCCGACGATCTCACCGGTGGGGCGCTGCTTCGCGGCGAGGTGCTCGATCGCTGGCAGGAACTCATCGGCACCAACGAGATGATGCGGGCGGTCCAGAGCCGGATCTCATCGATTCGTGACCGGATCAGCGGCTTTGTTCGAGGCCGGCCCGTCGCCGCAACTGAAGTGCAGGGCGAGATCACCTCGACCCTCGAGCAGATGCTCATCGACCATCTCGACGCCAACGCGCTTTCCATCACCAATACCTGGCGGACGTTGCCCGGTGGGGCCAAGGTGCTCGACGGCGATCGTTCGTTGGAGCGGGCAGCCGACTCGACCAGGCAACGCATCGGTCCAGAGATCCGGGCCTGGCAAGACGACATCCTCGACTTGGTCAAAGAGCGCGGTGCTGGCAAACGCAACATGGCGAGGGTGATGGCCTTCGGCGTCAACGGTGTCGGCGTTGCCCTCATGATCGTGCTCTTTGCTCAGACCGGCGGGATCACCGGTGGCGAGGTCGCTGTGGCGTCCGGCACCGCCGGCGTATCGCAAGCCCTGCTGAATGCAATCTTCGGCGAGCAAGCAGTTCGAGAACTCGCAGCTGCAGCTCGCGAGCAACTCCTCCACCGCATCGACGGGCTCGTCGAGGACGAGACCGAGCGCTACCGCACTCGGATCCGCTCGCTCACCACCGGCCCTTCCAGCACCGAGGATCTCGCTGCAGCCATCAGTGCTCACGTGGCCGATGAAGGCCAGGCGTGATCGGTCGATCGAAGAAGAACGCGGCCACGCTGCCCGAGCGCCTCGAAGCGTTGCGGGAAGCCACCGATCTGTCCGATGGCCGCTTGGACATCGAGGCGGTGATCTTCGCCCGCAACGTGATCGACAAAGCCGATGCCCGCCTACGCCACGGCACCACCCACACCCTGGTTGCTCTGCTCGGTGCCACCGGCGCAGGCAAGTCATCACTGACCAATGCGCTGATCGGATCAGACATCGCCACCACGGGGGTACGACGACCCACCACCTCGTCGACGCTCGCTTGTCTGTGGGGTGCACCCGACGAACTCGGTGAAGCCGGGCCGTTGTTGGACTGGCTCGAGATCGAACAGCGCCATCTGGTTGGCACCGGTGGTGGTGGCAATGCACAGCTCGATGGTCTGATCTTGCTCGACGTTCCAGACCACGACTCGGTCCAGGTCAGCAACCGGCTCGAGATGGAACGGATCGCCGAGCACTGCGATCTCATGATCTGGGTGACCGATCCCGAGAAGTACGCCGACGCAGCACTCCACGGCTACCTCTCGACGCTGGCCGGACACGACGCCGTGATGATCCTGGTGCTGAACAAGGCAGATCAACTCGATCCTTCGTCGCTCGAAGCATGCCGAGTCGACCTCGCCAGGTTGGCAACCAACGACGGCGTTGCAGACCCGGTCGTGCTCGCCGTTTCTGCAACCGCAGGTGTCGGGATCGATGCCTTGGTCCAGCGGATCACCACGACCGTGGCAGCCAACGAAGCCATGGCAGCCCGCCTCGCAGCAGACATCGCTGCCGCCAGCGCCGAGCTGGCTGCTGCCAACGGCACAGTCGACACCGTGAAGATCAGCGATCGTTCGGTTCGGTCGCTGGCCGATGATCTGGTCGGAGCCACTGGCATCGATGTCGTGACCGACGCAGTCGCCGCTGGTACCAGGCGAGACGCTGCCGCAGTCATGGGCTGGCCGTACACGCGCTGGACTCGCAAGCTACGGCCGCACCCGCTTCGTCGCTTGCACCTCGGCGCTGGCACCGACGGGCGCAGCTCACTCCCCGAAGCCTCAGCGGCGCAGACGTTGCGTTCCGAGGGCGCGATCCGGGCGTTCGTTGACGACGTCAGCGCCGACCTCCCCGAGCCGTGGCCACAGGTGCTGCGTAGCGCAGGAACCCCGGACAGCTCAGTCTTGGCCGACCGTCTCGACCGGGCTGTTGGCGACGGCGTGCGGGCCCACGCCAGCCGGACACCTCGCTGGTGGTCCTTGGTGGGAGCGCTGCAGATCCTGCTCGCTGCAGCGGCCGCTGTTGGCGGCATCTGGCTGACCGTCTTGTTCGCCCTGGCGTGGCTGCAAGTGCCCGATCCTCCAACGCCCGAATGGCAGGGCTGGCCCGTGCCGACGCTGTTGTTCGGCGCTGGTGTCGTCCTCGGCCTGTTCGTGGCGGTGATCGCCAGGCGAGTTGCTGGGCTCAGCGCCAGGCGAGCAGCTCGGAGAGCCCGAGCCGCTGCGATCGACAACGTCGAACAGGTGGCAACCGACCTCGTGGTCGATCCCATTCGCGCTGAACTCGCTGGTCGATCCGAACTCGTGACCTTGCTCGACCGCTCCGGCGGCTGACACCCCATCGCTCGGACTCCTCCAATCGGAGCCCCGGACCCGTACCTCTGGAGAACTTTCATGCCTCAACTCGGACTCTTGATCCCCATCGTGCTCGGCGTTGTCGTCCTTGCGTTCATCGTTCGCGCCTACATACCGAAGAAGCCGGTTCAGAAACAGAACGATTCCTGATCAGCGCTGCTCGCTACGATCGTCGTCGTGCAGTATTTGAGTGATGAGTGGATCGAAGCGGCCAACGCTGCAGTCGATGGCCTCGAGCCGTCAGCAGAGCCGTTCTCGGTGAGCTACACCGTCACCGGTGGACCCAACGGTGAGCGTTCCTACACACTCGACCTCGGCACACCTTCAGTTGTCGCTGGCACCAGCGCACCTGTGGGTTTGCTGATGACATGGGACATCGCCAAAGCCATCGCGCTGGGCGAGCTGAGCGCTCAGCGAGCGTTCCTCGACGGCAACATGCAGATTCAGGGCGATGCCCAAGCCCTCGTCGGCAACACCGACGGCATGACTGCAGTCGATGCCGCCCTCGCTCCGCTTCGGACCTCCACGACCTACTGAAGACCGAGCAATCTCTAGCTCTTGACCGCTGCCTCGTCGAGGTTCGGAGCGTTCGGTGACGCAATGGGCGCTGCCGCAGCGGCGCCGTCCTTGAGGGCGGCTGCGGCCTTGTCGTTCTCCATGATCTTGCTGAGGACGGCCTTGCCAGCACGGTCGAAAGCATCACGATGCTCGACGACATGGCGCTGCGAACGCAGTTGTGGCTTCATGAGCCCCTGCACCTTCGGGATGACGTAGCGAGCAACGAGATCCCACGAGCGGCGCTGGTTCTCGATGTTGGCCCAGTCGTTGGCAAAGCCAATGACCGCACCGAAGCCGCCGGTGACCTCGTACATCTCGGCGATGCGATCGACGAGGTCGTCTGGCGTACCGATGACCGCAGAAGAACCCTCGGAGAATGCGAGCTCGTCAACGGCCTGGTCTGGTGTGTCATAGGCCGTGGCTCCTTGACGCAGGAGCGTGCCGACGGTGTATTCGTTGTGCCAGCGCTGGAGGCCGAGCTTGGATTGCTCTCGAGCCTCTTCCCGGGTTTCGGCGATGTGGAAATTGAACATGACTCGCCACTGGCTTCGGTCGATGTTCGCACCACTGATGGCGGCAGCATCTTCGGCGAAGCTCCATTGCAGCGGCAGCGATTGGATGCCGGCGGTCGACATCGAGCCGATCGACAGCACGCCCAATCCGTACTTGCCGGCGAGTGTCATGCCAGAGGGGCTGACCATCGAGGCCGTGGCGATCTCGAGTTCCTTCTGCAACGGCAGAATCTGCAGCGCCGCGTCGTTCATGGTGAACCAGTCGGCGTGGTGGGTGACGCGCTCGCCGGCCAGCAACGGCTTGATCACACTGATGGCTTCGCCTTGCCGATCGCGCTGAGTCATTGGGTCGATGCCCATGGCGTGAGCGTCAGACGGCAGCGCGCCTGGCCCGGTGCCGAGGATCGCCCGACCCCGGCTCATGAGATCGAGCTGCGTGATGCGCTGGGCCACCATGAACGGGTGGTGATACGGCAGTGAGGAGACACCGGTGCCGAGCTTGATTCGTTGTGTTCGCTGAGCGGCGCCGGCCAGGAACATCTCGGGCGATGCGATGGTCTCCCAGCCAGTGGAGTGATGCTCGCCGCACCAGAACTCGTCGAAGCCGAGATCGTCGAGGAGCTCTGCGAGTTTGAGGTCACGCTCGATCATGAGCATGGGATGCTCACCAATCGGGTGATGGGGTGCGAGGAAGGCGCCAAAGCGAAGGTTCTCCATGGCGAAGAAGCTAGGTCGTGGGCGCCGCCAGGTCAGATTGACCGATGGGAGACGGATCGCCCAGGACCCGCCGCTGGTCCGGCACTAGGGTTTCGATGTGCCCGAGATGCCAGAAGTGCAGGCTCACTGCGAGCGGATGACCGAAGCGTTGGCCGGCGCCACGCTGTCCAAGTTCCAGCTGATCAACTTCGCCGGGTTGAAGACGTTCGATCCGCCGGCCGATGCCGCTGTCGGTGCCTCGCTTGTCGCCGTCGAACGCCATGCCAAGTCGTTGATCTTGCGCTTCGACAACGACATCAGCCACGTGGTGCATCTCATGCAGGGCGGTCGACTGCGACCCGACCCCAAGCAATCGAAGAAGCCCCGCAACGGCATTGCCCGGTGGATCTTCGAGGTTGCCGGGGAACCCGCCGCTTGGCTACTGACCGAGGCGGGCACCGAGCGCAAGGCAGGTGTGTGGGCAGTACGGGGCGAGGCGGTCGGCCAGGAACCGCTGACCGAGCTCGGGCCTGACCCAACCACCATCACTGCTGATGAGTTCGCCGCGGTGATCGGTGCGCACAGCCGCCGGTTGCATGGCGTGCTGCGAACGCAGGGCATCGTGGCTGGTCTCGGTCGCATGCTGGCCAACGAGATCCTGTTCGAAGCCGGGCTCTCCCCTTTTGCCAACGCTTCGAAGATCGATGCCGATCAGGTGGCTGCCTTGTACGAGGCGACTCAGCGCGTGGTCGAGGCTGGTACCGAGCACGAGCGCACGCTCGACGACATCGGCAAGGGCGCTGACCGCCCGTCGAAGATGCACAACCACGCAGGCGAGCCCTGCCCCGGCCGGGCTGACAGCGGCCCGTGTGGCGACACCGTCCACACCGTCGAGTACCGCAAGTACACCGTCTACTACTGCCCCACCGAGCAAACCGGGGGCAAGGTCCTCGCCGACAACACCACCAGCAAGTTCTTGAAGTAGCACCACCGGCGCTGAGTTCCGGGCCGGATCAGTGGTGGTGTGGATCGTCCAGAATGAGCTTGTCGCCGACTCGGATGAAGCCTCGCCCGAACGCTTCCCGCAGGTGGACCTCGGTGAGCACCTCGGCTGGCGAGCCGACGGCAATCGCCCTGGTGTTCAGCAACAGCACTTGATCGCACCGGCGAGCGTCGTCGAGCTCGTGTGTGGTGACGATGACCACTCGACCGGCCGCAACTTGCTCGTCGATGACCTCGAGGATGACGGTTTGCGAGGTGAGGTCGAGACCGGTGATGGGCTCGTCCAGAAGCAAGACGTTGCTCTCCTGTGCCAGGCCCTGGGCGACGAGTACTCGCTGTCGCTGACCTCCCGACAACTCGTGCAGTTGCCGCGCAGCGAGGTCGGCAACGTCGAGCCGTTCGAGTGCTGCCGCAACGGCGTCGTGGTCTTGCTGTCGGAAGCGGCGCAAGAGTCCGAGCGACGGGTACCGAGCCATCGCCACGGTGTCCAACACCGTGATCGGCAGGCTCGGGTCGACGTCGGTCGACTGCAGCACGAAGGCAGGCGGTGGACCATCGACCGATGATGTCCCGCCCGATGGCTGGATCGTTCCGGCGAGAACACCGAGCAAGGTCGACTTTCCGGAGCCGTTCGGGCCAATGACGGCCAGCGATGATCCAGCAGGAAGCTCGAGATCAACGCCATTGAGCACGATCGCATCGTCGAACCGCACTTCGAGCCCGCGAGTCGAGACCACGGATTTCACAGGCACAACTTGCCGTGAAAGTATTTGAAACTCATTCTCATTCTGGGTTGCGAGCCTTCGTCGTGCCGTTGTAGCGTTTCGTTAATGATAATCATTCTTACTCGGAACCGGACATGAAGAAGATCTTGGCGGCGCTGGCCGGTGGCGTGATGGTGACAGCTTCCTGCGGCAGCACCACGACAACGTCGAGCGAAGCATCCGAGGGGCCGACCATCGTTGTGTCGACGAACATCCTAGGAGATGTTGTCGAGCGCGTCGTTGGTGACGCTGCGACCGTGATCACGATCATGCCAGTGGGTGCGGACCCCCACGACTTCCAGCCTTCAGCGCAACAGATCGCCCAGATGAACGACGCTGACGCCTTGATCATCAACGGCGGTGGCTTCGAAGAGGGACTGGTCGACATCGTCGAGGCTGCCGAGGCCGACGGCCTGGTGGTGTTCGAAGCGCTCGGAGCCGTCGACACCCTGGAGTTCGCCGGTCACAGCGACCACGACGACGAAGACCACAGCGACGACGACGAAGACCACGACGATGAAGACCACAGCGACGACGAACACGCCGACGGTGATCCGCACTTCTTCACCGATCCCCAACGCATGACGGTGGCCGTCACGGCGATCAGCGAGTTCCTCGTGTCTGAGGTCGCCGGCATCGACACCGAAGTAACCCAGGCTGCGACCGACGACTACCTCACTGCGTTGGCCGACCTCGACGACGAGATTGCCGAGACGCTCAGCACGATCGCCGCCGCCGACCGCGTCTTGGTGACCAATCACGACGTCCTCACCTACTTCGCCGATCGCTACGACTTCGAGATCATCGGAACGGTGATCCCCGGCGGAACCACCGTCGACAGCACGAACGCAGAGGCGCTGGCAGAACTGGCTGAGATCATCGAGGCCGAAGGAATCCCTGCGGTGTTCTCTGACACATCATCATCTGACGAACTGGCACAGACCCTCGCACTGGAGGCAGGAGCCATCGAAGTGGTCGAGCTCTACTCAGAATCGCTCGGCGCAGCGGATTCTGACGGCTCGACGTACCTCGACATGATGCGCGCCAACGCAGAACGCATCGCTCAGGCTCTCACCCGGTAGGCATGGCGGGTGAACTTCTTCCTGGAGGCCTTCGAGCCAGCTTTCATGCAGCGTGCGTTGATCGGGAGCCTTGTCGCGGTGGCCGCAACGTCTCTGGTCGGGACCTGGGTCGTGCTCCGCGGCCTGTCGTTCCTCGGTGATGCGCTGGCCCATGGCGTCATTCCCGGCATCGCACTGGCCGTGCTCTGGGGATTCAACCCCATCATCGGTGCGTTCATCGCCGCATTGGTGATGAGCGGCATGGTCAGCGTGGTCTCGTCGCGCACGGTCATTCGGGAAGAGACTGCGATCGGCCTTCTGTTCGTGGGGATGCTCTCACTCGGCATCGTGATCGTGTCGAAGTCGCAATCGTTCTCGACCGAGGTCACCGCTTTGCTGTTCGGCGACGTTCTCGGAGTGACCGTGCAGGACATCCGAAGCCAGACGATCGCCACCATCATCGTGGCGGTCGCGTCGGCAGTGCTCTATCGCCCGCTCTTGGCCCTGACGTTCAACCGGACCAAAGCCCAGACCCTGGGGATGCGCCCCGACCTGACCCACGCTGCGCTGCTGGCGATGCTCGCGCTCAGCATCGTCGCCAGCTTCCAAGCCATCGGCACGCTGCTTGTTTTTGGTTTGCTCGTCGGCCCGCCAGCCACCGCGTCGTTGCTGGCGCGCCGAGTGCCCCTGATCGCACTGATCTCGATCGTCCTCGGATCGATCTGTGTTTTCGCCGGGCTTGTAGTCAGCTTCCACTACGGCACCGCTGGTGGCGCCACCATTGCTGGATTCAGCGTCCTGCAGTTCTTCGTTGTCCTCGTCGGACACGAGCTCGTGGGCGCCCGACGGGTACGTACAACCCTCGCCACCGCCTGATTTCCCTCACCGCTGTCCCATTTCGACCGATCTTCCACCTACGCATTCTCCAGGAGCATTCCCATGCAGGTTCCCCGATTCCTCGCCATTGCCTTCCTCTTCGCTCTGAGTGGATTGACAGCGTGTGGGACCGAGACCGAAGTCGCCGACTCCCCCACGACGACCGAGATCGCAACCACCACTTCTTCCACCACACCTGAGGTAGAGGAGGACCACGACGACGAGCACGAGGAAGATCACAGCGACGAAGACGAAGACGAAGACGAAGACCACGATGACGATGACGACCACAGCGATGAAGACGAAGACCACGATGACCACTCGAGCGGTCTCGGGGCCCACGAACACGGCACAGCCGAGATGACGGTTGCATGGATCGAAGGCGACGTCGCGATAGAACTCATCAGCCCCACCTTCAACGTCTTCGGCTTCGAATACGAACCAGAAACAGCAGAAGACATCGCCCTCGCCGCCCAGCAAACCGAAGTGTTGACCGCATCCGACACCCTCACCATCAACGACGAAGCAGATTGCACGCTCACCGAACCGGTCAGCACCACCACCGACCAAGACGGCACCCACTCCGAGATCACTGCCTCCTGGCTCTTCACATGCGCAAACCCAGATGAGATCAGCCTCGTCGATGCCACGGGGCTGTTCGCTGTGTTCCCGAACTTCGAAGACGTCGACGTGCAGTGGGTTTCTGCCTCGAGCCAGTCCTCGGCCGAACTCTCTCCCCGGGCCCCCAGCCTCACGCTCGAGTCTTGACTGAAGACGACCAGGCCGTCTTGAGCCTCGATGGCGTGCGATTCCGCTGGCCTGGCCAGGCGGCTGACATCGTCGATATCAACGAGCTGCAGCTCGAAGCTGGCGATCATCTGTTCGTCCGTGGAGCCAGCGGCAGCGGCAAGACCACGCTGCTCAACCTGCTCGCTGGTGTGCACACCCCGTCCAGTGGCACGATCCGGCTGCTCGGCACTGATCTCGGCGCTCTGTCCGCCAGTCGACGTGACCAGTTCAGGGCCGACCACATCGGTGTCGTCTTCCAACAGTTCAACCTGCTCCCCTACCTGACCACCATCGAGAACGTGACGTTGTCGTGTGCGTTCTCCACCCGCAAGAAGGCCCGCGCCACCGAGTCGAACGACGTCGCCACCACTGCTCGCCGGCTTCTCCGGGCACTCAACCTCGACGACGAGTTCCACAGCGCCCCGGTGAACAAGCTCAGCGTTGGACAACAGCAACGGGTGGCTGTTGCCCGAGCGTTGATCGGCGGGCCCGAGATCCTCATCGCTGACGAACCAACGTCGGCCCTCGACGCCGACAATCGCGATCGCTTCCTCGAACTGCTCTTCCAAGAGGTCGAGGCACAGGGCTGCACGCTCATCTTCGTCAGCCATGACCCACAGCTCGCCGAGCGCTTCACCCGCACGCTCGAGCTGCGAACGAACGCTGGCACGCGATGACCCTCCTCCGCATTGCTCTGAAGAGCGCACGATTCCGACGCACGAGTCTGCTGCTCACGGTCTTCACGATCGCCATCAGCGTCACGCTTCTGCTTGGTGTCGACAAGATTCGCAAAGAGTCCAAGAGCAGCCTGCTCAACACGGTCTCCCAGACCGACTTGATCGTCGGGGCACGAAGCTCGCCAACGAATCTGCTGCTCTACAGCGTGTTCCGCATCGGCAAAGCAACGAACAACGTCAGCTGGGAGACCTACGAATCCATTGCGGCCAAAGATGAAGTGGCGTGGACCATTCCCATTTCGCTCGGTGACTCCCACCGTGGATTCCGGGTGATGGGCACGACCTCGGACTACTTCGACTTCTATCGCTACGGAAGCGCCAAGCCCCTCGTCCTCGATTCCGGCAGTCGGTTCGACGGGGTCTACGACACCGTGCTGGGAGCAGACGTTGCCAACGACCTCGGCTACGAGCTCGGCGATGAGATCATCATCTCCCACGGCCTGGTGTCCGCTGACTTTGCTGACCACGACGACAAGCCGTTCACCGTCGTCGGCATCCTCGACAAGACCGGCACCCCGGTCGACCGCACCGTACACATCAGCCTTGCTGGCATCGAGGCCATCCACGTCGACTGGCAAGGCGGCGCTCGCTCGAACGTGACGCTGAACGCCGAGCAGGCACTGCAGCTCGATCTCACGCCGACGTCGATCACTGCCTTCATGGTCGGCCTCGAGAACCGAGCACAGACCTTCCAAGTCCAACGCCAGATCAACGACTTCCCCGACGAGCCGATGTCCGCCATCCTTCCCGGGGCCACGCTCGCCGAGTTCTGGCGAACGATCTCGACGATCGAACAGATCCTGTTCGTGATCTCTGGCTTCGTGCTGGTGGTTGGTCTCCTCGGCATGCTCACAACGATCCTGTCAACCCTCAACGAACGACGCCGCGAGATAGCTGTGCTGCGTGCCATCGGCGCACGAGCCACGCACGTGGTGATGCTCATTGTTTTGGAGACATTGCTCGTGGTCACCGCCGGCTGTGTCGCTGGCGTCGGGATGCTCTATGGGTTACTGGCGATCGCCCGTCCCATCGTGGCTCGCCGTACCGGTGTCGACCTCGCCCTGACCTGGTTGGACCCGACCCAACTCGGCATCATGGCTGCGGTGATCCTCGGGGCAATGCTCGTCGCTCTCGTCCCGGGCCTCATTGCCTACCGTCGTTCCATCCAAGACGGATTAGCCCTCAAAGTCTGAGTTCAACATGCCGACACTTTCACCAATGGATTCTCTGATGCCAACACGGCGACCTGTCCTGTGCCTTATCACCGCCCTTTGCATCCTGGCCTCCGCCTGCTCGACGCCAGCGGGTGATCCCGTTGCGGCCGATGGGCCGGAGTATGGCGACTCGCTCGACGAGTTCTTCGACGCATCCGAGACAACAAGCGCTGCCAGCTCGCCGGTACCCGAGGGTTTCAGCGAAATCACGTGGGACTCGCTCATTCCCCCTGGCTCATCCGGCGCCGAGATCTCTGCCCTTTTCGATGAACGCATCGCAGCGGTCGAACCCGGTTCGCCCGAGGCCGACGAGGTCTTTGCCGAGCTCCAGGCGGCGTACGGAAACCAGCCGGCCGACCCCGCACTTGCGGGACAAGACATCGTGCTCGCTGGCTTCATCGCTCCGCTGACGTACTCGGGCGACCTCATCACCGAGTTCCTGCTCGTCCCGTACTTCGGCGCCTGCATCCACGTCCCGGCGCCGCCCCCGAACCAGACCGTCATGGTGACAGTGGCCGAGGGCGAAGGAGTACCCATCGATGATTCGTGGGGCGCCATCTGGGTGGCTGGCACGATGACGCTCGATGCTGCCGACACCGATCTGGCAACCGCTGCCTATTCCATCTCCAGCGCACAGAGCGGCGTGCACGACAGCTACTGAGCGTGCCATTCTGAAGCCCATGCACGGCCTGGCCCAAGTGAACTTCATCGTCACCGACCTCGAGCGAGCCAAAGAGTTCTGGGTTCTGCTCGGGTGGGAAACAACCCCGAGATACGAGGGCGCCGCAGTGCTTTCCTTCCCGAACGGTATGAACGTCGTACTGCACGAACCAGCGTTCGCCCGTCTCTGGGACCCTGCCTACGCCGGTCCTGCGGCCGGATCCACCGTGGTGGATCTGAACATGCCCAGCCGGAAAGCTGTCAACGAAGCTTACGACCGAGTCACTGGCTCGGGGCACACCAGCAGTGTCGAACCGTGGGATACCTTTTTCGGTGCTCGCTACGCCATCGTGGCCGATCCAGACGGACATCGAATCGGCCTGAAGAGCCCGCTCGATCCCTCACGGTCCTACCCGCCGCAGTGACGTTCAAGCTTTGGCCTGGAAGGCGTCGAGGTTGCCCGGGTGGTCTTCTGCACCTTGGCTTTGAGGAATGGCGTCCAGCCAAGGAACTTGCCGGGTGCGCCAAGCGCCTGCGATGACCACTTCCAGAAGTCGAAGTCGTCGCGATGATCGACGATCAGGCCAACGCGCAGCTTCATGGTTGCGGTCACGATGTTGGTGACCGGTCGACCGGTTGCGGTGAAGGTGTACTTCGCCACCCATGTCGCCGAGGCTGTGGTGTCGGTGACCGCACCCACGGTGTGGGTGAGGGTCAGATCGGTATCGCTCGAGCAGAGCATGCGCCACATGTCGCCTGCGTCGGTCCTGCGGAGCTCGCCGAAGGCTGGGTCTTCGAAGATGATGTCGTCGTGATAGCAGGCAGCCATTGCCTCCCCATCTCGAGCGGCAAGGGCGTTGTAGAACTGGGCGATGAGTTCAGCTGTCGTCCTCCGAGGCTAGGTCGTGGCGCTTGCGTCGACGGGCGAGGCCTGTGGTTGCCAGGAATCCCAGCAAGCCGAAGACCAGCAACAGCCCGAGCAGAACGGGGCCGACTTCGAGCAGGCCAACGACGAGTTCGTCGCACTCCGGCGGCATCGAATCGTTGACGCTGAGGATCAGCGGCCCTTCACATACCGGCTCGCTCTCGCTGGCGAACCAGGCAAACGCCAGCATCAGGGCCCAGACCACGAACGCAGCCGTCATCCATTGCCCGAAGCGTCGCACCATGACCTCAAAACGTAGACCGGCGAGACCCGAGGGCCTCGCCGGTCTCACTTCTCACATACGACGTGGGACGAAAGCAGACGATGTCGCCCGGTTTCGTACCACTCGGTCTTCAGATGAGGCCGAGACCCTTGACGGTGTCGCGCTCTTCGACGAGCTCGGCCCAGGTGGCTTCCATGCGAGCCTGGCTGAAGTCGTTGACGTCGAGGCCCTGAACGATCGAGAAGTCGCCGCCGGCGCAGGTGGCCGGAACGGAAGTGACGATGCCCTCGGGGGCGCCGTAGGAACCATCGGAGATGGCCGACATGGAGACCCAGTCGCCATCGGGGGTGCCGAGCGCCCAGTCATGAAGGTGACCGATGGCGGCGTTGGCCGCCGATGCCGCCGAGGAGGAGCCACGAGCTTCGATGATGGCGGCACCACGCTTGGCGACGGTGGGGATGAAGGTGTCAGCGAGCCATTCTTGATCGTTGATCATCTCGGCAGCGTTCTGACCGTTGACTTCGCAGTTGAAGAGGTCGGGATACTGCGAGGCGGAGTGGTTGCCCCAGATGGTCATCTTCTTGATGTCGTTGACCGAGGAGTTGGTCTTGGCCGCAAGCTGGCTCATGGCACGGTTGTGGTCGAGACGGGTCATGGCCTGGATCTGGCGGGGGTCGATATCGGGTGCGTTCGACAGCGTGATGAGGGCGTTGGTGTTGGCCGGGTTACCGACCACGAGGGCCTTGATGCCCTTGCTGGCGCTGTTGTTGATGGCCTTGCCCTGGGGGCCGAAGATGCCACCGTTGGCTTCGAGAAGGTCAGCACGTTCCATACCGGCCTTGCGGGGCATGGCACCAACGAGGAGCGCGTAGTCGGCGTCACCGAAGGCAACGTCGGCGTCATCGGTCTTGACCATGCCGGCGAGCAGCGGGAAGGCGCAGTCGTCGAGCTCCATCGCCACGCCTTCCAGCGCACCGAGGGCCGGGGTGATCTCGAGCATCTGGAGGATGACCGGCTGATCGTCGCCCAGGAGGGCGCCGGAGGCGATGCGGAAGAGGAGGCTGTAGCCAATTTGGCCAGCTGCTCCGGTGACGGTTACTCGAACGGGTGCCTTGCTCACGACGATGTCGCTCCTTTGCGAAAAATGCCCAGTCGGGCTTCCGCATCGTAGCTAGCTGCGTCGGGCGAGACGAGTTCCCTGCGCCAGCTGATCCGAACGGCTCACGAACCGGAGGCTGAGACCCTCGAATTGGTAGGGCAGATACCTCGGGTTTGGAGCTTCCGGTTTGCGGCATCCCCAGTTTGGCGTCCTTGTCCTACCGGGTGTTGCCGATCCAGGCGGCGTGGAGGGCGGCGTAGCGGCCGCCGGCTTCGACCAGTTCGGCGTGAGGGCCCATCTCGACCAACTCGCCAGCGGCGAAGACCATGACGAGGTCGGCGGCCTCGGCGGTGGCGAGACGGTGCGCAATGCTGATAAGCGTGCGACCTTCGGCCAGGCGACGCAGAGCCGTGGTGAGCGCCTGATCTGTTTCGGGGTCCACGGCTGAGGTGGCCTCGTCGAGGATCAGCAGCCCGGGGTCGGCCAACGCTGCACGCACGAGCGCAACGAGTTGCCGCTCGCCGACAGACAAACTGTCGCCCCGCTCCCCCACTCGTGCATCGAGCCCGCCGGGGAACTTCTGAATCCACCAGGTGAGGTCGAGCACATCGAAGGCTCGGTCGATGTCGGCATCGCTGGCGCCTGGCCGACCGAAACGAATGTTCTCGCGGATCGTGGTGTCGAACAGGAACCCGTCTTGGGGTGCCATCCGAACCGAACGTTGGCGAGACTCGGCGCTCGCTTCGTGGATCGGGATGCCGTTGAGGCGGACCTCACCACCGCTCGAGTCAGCAAGACGGCAAAGCAGCTTGGCAAACGTGGTCTTGCCCGAACCGGTCTCGCCAACGATCGCCACATTCGACCCAGCCGGGATGGTGGTCGACACGTGTTTCAGGACCGGCGGTCCGGTGCGGTACGAGAACTGCAGATCGTCGGTGACGACCTCGATGGCACCGCTCGGAATCTCTTTACCAGGGATTGGATCGACGACGTCTGGCGGCTGGTCGATGAGATCGAGGATCTTGCGCCAGCCGGCCACTGCGGTTTGGGTCTGGTCGAGGGTTTCGCTGAGCTCGGCGATGGGGCTCTGCAGCAGTGTGATGAGGAAGAGGCAAGCGACCATCTCGCCAGCTTCGAGCCCCCACGCTTCCTGCTGGGTCAGACCGAGGATGAGCGCACCCGACAGCGCAACCGCACCGAAGAAGTCGCCGATGATGAAGGTGAAGGCGGTGTACCACTGGGCCTTGACCCTGGCTCGGTAGCGGCCTTCGATGGAACGGTCGAGACGCTTCTGGCTGCGTTCTTCCACGCCGTACGCCCGCACGACGGCTGCGCCCATGACTGACTCGCCGAAGACGGTGACCATTTCACCGACACGGGTACGGAAGGCGTCGTAGGCACTCAGCTGCTTGATCTGGAGCCGGCGCAGGATCGGTATGACCGGTGCGTAACAGATGGCGGTGAGCAGAGCGATCTGCCAGGAGTAGTAGGCCAGCACGGCAAAGGTGCCGAGGATGACGGTGGGGTTGACCGTCCAGGAATAGAGCCCCCATTGCACGAAACGGCTGAGCGTTTCGGCATCGCTGGTGACTCGGGCGACGAGGACGCCTCGCTTGGTGTCGTTGTGATCGGCGATGGAGAGCTGATGCACCCGCTCGAACGCTCGGTTTCGAAGAGCGGCCAGGGCTTCTTGGGCTCGCACGACGAGGCGGCGCTGGGTCTTCCATGAGATGAAGCCAGCGAGCAGGATCACAACGAAGGCAATGGCGACGTTCTGGAAGACCACGTCGGGCTTCACTTCGTCGCCGAGCACGCCTTTGTCGAGGGCTCGCTGGATCACGATGGGGACAACGAGTTTGCCGACGGCGATCGACAGCCCCATGAAGAAGGTGGCAATCAGCCCGGCTCGAGCTTCCGGTGTCTCTTTGAGCCCTCGACGAAGGACCGTGAGGGCGCCGTCGCCGTGCTCCTCTGATGTGATGAAGATGTCGTCGTCTTCGTCGAGCATGTGAGTGGCCATCAGGCGGCCTGCTCGTAGGCACGCACGAGCGACTCGTAGCCGGGGTGGGCCAGCAACTCGGTGTGGGTGCCAGCGGCGATGATGCGGCCATCGTTGAAGTACAGGACCCGGTCGGCGAGCTCGATGGTGGACACCCGCTGGGCGACCACCAGCACCGTGGCGTCGACCGACGCTCGGAGATTGGCGAGGATCTGCTGTTCGACCTCGGCGTCGACGGCACTCGTGGCATCGTCGAGCACGAGGAGGCGGGGCCTGCGGATCAAGGCTCGGGCCAGGGCAACTCGCTGGCGCTGACCGCCGGAGAGGGTGACGCCTCGCTCGCCGACCACGGTGTCGTAGCCCTCGGGCAGTTCCTGAACAAACCCATCGGCTCGGGCGATCTTGGCTGCGGCCCACACCTCTTCATCGGAGATGGTGCCAGCGAGGTCGATGTTGGATCGCACGGAGTCGGCGAAGAGGAACGATTCCTGGAAGACGAGGGCGACGGCGTCGGTGCGCTCGAGGGCATCGATCGAGCCGACGGGAACACCGCCGATGCGAACCTCGCCCTGCTCGGGCGGCAGCAAACCACACAGGATCGAACACAAGGTGGACTTGCCGGCACCGGTTGAACCGACAAGTGCAACGGTCTCGCCCGGCACGATCTCGAGGTCGACTCCGGACAGAACTTGGGTGCGTTGGAGAAGCGGTTCTAGTGGAGCCGAAGGATCTTCGGCCGGAGCGTCGAAGGCAAACACCACACCGCTCGCACCGATCGAGAGGGCACCTACTGGCAGTGGCTCGGTGGTTTCGGGTGCGGGAGGAACTTCGGAGTTGAAGATCGGGTCGAGGCGGTCGTGGGCGACAACCGACGGGGGCAGGCTCGTGAGGAAGAAACCGAAGACCCGCATCGGAAACGCCAGCACGCTGAACAGCGCAGCGACCTGCACCAGCTCGCCTGGCGTCATCGCTCCGGCCTCGATTCGATAGGTGCCGATGAGCACCACGGCCACGATGCCCAGGTTCGGGATCACGTCGAGTGCGGTGTCGAACGCTGCGGTGAGGAAGCCGACCTCGACTCGGTCCTTGCGGAGCTTTTCGACCTTGTCGCCGAAGCGAGCACCCTCTGGCTTTGCCCGACCGAGCGTCTTGACCACGAGGGCGCCATCGAAGCTCTCATGGGCGACGGAGGAAACATCGCCGACGTCGGCCTGGACCTTGGCCGCCGGCACTTCGATGCGCTTGCTGTAGAGACGGTTCAAGAACGCAAGGAGTGGGAACAGGGCAAAGGCAATGGCGGCGAGCAACGGGTCGACCAGGACCAGGCTGATGCCGGAAAAGATGGTGAGGAAGAACACGCCAATCGTGAACGGCAACGGCATCAGCACCTGCGTGGCCATTTCGGCGTCGTTGTCGACGTGGGCGAGCAGCTCGCCGGTGGGATGCTTCTGGTGCCAGGCCAACGGCAGCCGCAGGTACTTCTCACCGAGCTGTTGGCGATACGTGCGCTGCACCTGCTCACCAGCGAGCATGCCGAAGAAGCGGCGACCCACGGTGCCAACGATGCGGATGACCGTGATGGCTGCGAGGGCCACGACGCCCCAGAGGATGGTGGACGTGGTGACGCCGGGTTCCTCGAAGGCGGGAATGACGACGTCATCAGTGATGCGGCCAAGCACGATCGCCGATCCGACCGTCCCGAAGGCAAAGATCATGGCCGACACCGCTGCGATGCCGAGCGACTTCGGGTGCATCCGGATCATCCGGTTCAAGAAGCCGAGACCCCGGCGGAACATCGACCCCTCGCCGTCGAGATCAGGTCCAGTTGTCTGCGAAGCGGTCAAGCTCTCAAACCTATCGGAGCTCGCTCAACCGAACGATGTGAATTCGGCCGGGGTGGCGCTGATCTACGACAGAGATCCCCAGAACGCTTCGAGCGCTGCAGCGCCAGCGGTCGGGTCTTCGCACATCCACCAATGGCCGACGCCTGCGAGGTCAGTGACCGTGGCACCGGCGATGTCGGCGACCGCGCGTGCCTGTTCGTCGGTACCGACGTAGTGGTCGTTCTCTGCATTGATCATCAGGCCAGGCCGAGCGCTCATTGCTTGGGCCCGCTTGCCCAACTCGGCAAGAGCCGGCTGTGCTGCATCGCGGTAGAGACCCAGGACACAGGCGCCCATGTCTTCATTGATGCCATTGGCTACGGCCAGCGCTACGTCGCCGTCCATCCCGAGTGCGCCGTACAGTTCGGCCATGTCGGCGGTAGGCGCTGCGACCATTGCGGCTACGTCGTCTTCGCCGTCGCCCGGGGTCTGCCACACCAGGGCCCGGTCGTGCCACACGTAGTCCGGGTGGAGCAAACCCACCGCGTCAACACACCACGACTGCACCAGATCAGGCTGCTCGATGACCAAGCCCATCACGTGGCCGCTGCCCCAGTCGTGACCGACGAGGTCGATGGGGCCCTCGATCGCTGACAACTCCGCACCGAGCCAGTCGACGTACTCACGCCGAGTGGCCGTCCACCCGTCAGGAGCGGGCGCTCCGAAGCCCGGCGGTGACAGAGCCACCACGTCGTTGCGTTCGAGGGCCCGGAACAGCGGGCCCCAGATCGCAGCGGTCTCGGGGTTTCCATGAACGAAGACGGCAGGCATGGGTCAGGCCGGGGTGAACTCGGCTCGGAGATGCTTGATGCCGTTCACGAAGTTCGAGTTCAAGTAGTCGGGCTCATTAACGGTGTGGATGTCGGGAAGACGCTTGAACAGTTCACGGAACATCACCGTGATTTCGCGACGAGCGAGGTTGGCCCCGAGGCAGAAGTGCGGGCCTGGTCCGCCGAAGCCGACGTGGTTGTTCGGGCTCCGGCTGATGTTGAAGGCCTGCGAGTCCTCGAAAACATCTTCATCGCGATTGGCCGATGCGTACCAGAGCAGCACCTTCTCTCCGGCCTTGAGATCGACGCCATTCAGTGTGTGATCCTGGTGCAGCGTGCGCCGCATGAAGATCACGGGGCTGGCGTAACGCACGATCTCTTCGACAGCGGGCCGAGCCATTCCGTCGAAGTCGGCCAGCCACTTCTCTTTCTGCTCGGGGTTCTGCGTGAGTTGGTACAAGCCGTGGGAGATGGCGTTACGGGTTGTCTCGTTGCCCGCCACGAGCAGCAACACGAAGAACGAGTTGAGGTCGGACTGGGTCAGCACCTCGCCGTCGGCATCGGGAGTGATGAGAGCGGTGGTCAGATCATCGGTGGGGTTGACCTTGCGCTCCTCGACCATCTCTTCCATCAGCGCTGCCAATTCGGCCCCCGCTATCAAGAGCGCCCCGATCAGCTCGTCAGGCTCCAGCTCGCCGACGTACTCGGGATCACCAGCGCCAAGGATCACGTTGGATCGCTCGAAGACGAAGTCCCACTTCTCTTCGGGAACACCCATCATCTGGCAGATGATCTGCAGCGGCAGCCGGGCGGCTACTTCGGTGACGAAGTCGCAGCTGCCCTTTGATGCAATGTCGTCGACGACCTTCGTGGCGACCTCGGCCACTTGGTCCTCCACCCGCTTGAGCATTCCAGGGGTGAAGGCGGCCGAAACGATCTTGCGCTGCCTCGCGTGGCGAGGATCGTCCATGTTGATCATTCCACCAAAGAAGTCGAGGAACTCCGGGGGAAGGTCAGCAATGCTCGTCGCACCTTCGGCCGAGCCGAAGATCGACGGGTTCTTCGAAGCGAACAGCACGTCTTCCATCTTGGTCAAGACGTAGAAACCGGGCCCAGCCTCGAGCGGACCAAATGGCACCTCATCGAATTTTGCAACGGGCTTCTCTTTGCGCAGCGTCGTAAAGGCTGCCTCGCGCTCGGCTCGTGGCCGCTCCCAAAACCCCTCCTCGGAAAGATTGATCTGGTCAAGGCTGAGGGATTCAACGTGCTCCATCGGCTCAGTGTGGACCACGCAACACCGACCTGCCAGCCCAGGGATGCTGTATCTGAGGGTGCTTTGACCCACGTACATATGCCAAACGGTCGGTGCCGTATCTCGTCGCACTTCCTAAGCTCTGGTGTTATGACTGTCACACTATTGAAAAGATTGGCCACGCTGGCCGCTCTCGTATGCCTTGCCGCAACCTTGAACACCAGCGCTGTCGGGGCTCAAGAGTCCCGTCCTGGAACTCAGGCTGCCCTTGCTGGCGACCAGACTCCCGAACTGCAGATCAACCGCCTCTACAGCGCTGTCTTCGCTCGTGACCCCGATGCCGGTGGCTTCGCCTTCTGGGTCAACGAACTGACTTCTGGAGCTCGCAACCTCCAGCAGATCGCAGATGCCATGGTCAGCGTGAGCCCCGAGTTCACCGACACGTACGGCAACCTCGACAACGCCGGCTTCGTCAACCAGTTGTACCTGAACGTTCAGGACCGCCCCGGTGAAGCCAGCGGCATCGCCTTCTGGGCCGGCCAACTCGATTCCGGAGCCCTCACTCGTGGTGGCGTTGTTCTCGGCTTCTCCGAGAGCCTCGAGTATCGCAAGGCAACCGGCTCAGCAGACCCGCTCGACCGTCTCTACTGCGCCTTCTTCCTTCGCAACCCCGACTCGGGCGGCAAGGCGTTCTGGACCGACCAGTACCTCGTGGAAGAGCGCTCGCTCGACAGCATCGCTCAGTCCTTCAGCGCGGTTCCCGAGTTCAGCAACCTCTACGGCTCGCTCTCTGATCGCCAGTTCGTCAACCTCATCTATCGCAACGTGCTCGGACGCAACCTGCCCCTCACCGAGATCGCTGGTCCAGATTTCTGGACCAACGAACTCGCCACCGGCGCCCGCACTCGTGGCCAGGTCATGATCGGTTTCAGCGAAGCCCCTGAGTACCAGAATCGTTGGACTGCCAACGCCCCCTGCCCGGGCGCGGGAACCGCCACGGTCACCGCCGTGAACGACTCCGCATCGGTCGCCGTCGGTAGCTCAACTGTTGTGAATTGGGCCAACAACGACGTTCGTCCGTCGGGAACCACGGTGGCCATTGCCACCCAGCCCGCCAACGGCGCCGCCGTCAGCAATGCCAACAACACCTTCACCTACACGCCCACCGCCAATACCACGGCGACTTCGGACAGCTTCACCTACACGCTGACAAATGGCGGCACGACCTCCACGGCCACGGTGAACATCTCCATCCTGCCCGTCGGCACCGATACCGCTGCAGAGGATGACAGGTTCTTCATCAAGGCGGATACGCCGTTCGCCCTCACCGTGCTTGACAACGACGTGACCACCGGTCGCACGCTGGGCCTTCCTTCAACCACCTCACCCGAGGGCGGCACGCTGTCAATCGTTGGCCAGACCATCATGTACACCCCGGCTGCTGGCTACATCCTCGGCCGTGATGCTCTCGGTGTGCTCGACCCCGACACGTTCACCTACACCCTCACTGAGACCGCCACCGGCAACGTCTCGACCGCAATGGTCGAAGTCGCTGTTCTTGACGGGCCCAACTGCGAAGTGTTCATGAACTACCCCTTCGGCTCGACCAACGGCGTTGGTGGCGATGACACCACGATGGAGTTGTTCTTCTCCAGCGAATCGTGCAACGCGGTCTACGACCAAACCAACACCGCTGTCGCTTGGAACGGCGTCACCATCAACGGCACTCCAGTGGCGACAACCGATGGCATCAACATCCTTCAGGAGTTCGTCACCATCACGCCATCGACGAACCCCGTCACCGTCGAGGGCACTGCTGTCCTCACTGTGGGTGGAACCGTTGCCGTGACGATCGAGTTCCGCCTCGAGTTCACCACGCCAGACGGCGGTGCCACCTGGACGCGAACCGTTTCGACCTACAAGGGCCGCAACGCCGACGTCACGGTGAACCCGGCAGTTCCGACGTGCATCGATGACAACAGCTGCAACAGCTGATTTCGAGTAATTGAAAGAGTAGTGACAGGTGGCGTCGGTCCTTCGGGACCGGCGCCACTTTCAGTTTTGAGGTCCAGAAATCTGCTGCAACGCCGACCCGCAATGGGTGAGAAACTGTCGCCATGAGCGACACCCCGGTCCCAACTCAGCGCTACGCCACAGCAGCCGATGGCCTCGCCGTCGGCGACTACCACCTTCGTTGTCGCCAGATCGCCTACCGAGGGCTCATGCCCGACTCGGTGATCGATGGCACTTCCCGTGAACAGAATCAGCGGCGTTGGGCTGGCTTCTTCGCCTCCGACCCCGCCGTCAGCGGCTACCAACACGTTGTTGCCGTCATCGACGACACAGCCGTTGGCCACGTCTCACTCGCGCCCTCACGACAGGATGCAAGCGTCGGCGAGATCGCCGTCGCCTACGTCGACCCAGACCACCAACGTCGAGGGATCGGCGCCGGCTTGCTCGTCACCGCTCATCGCATGCTGGCCAAGCGCGGGTTCGAACGGGCCGTCCTCTGGACACTGGTCGGCAACGATCCGGCTATCAGCTTCTATGAAAAGCACGGCTGGGAACTCGACGGCCACACCAAAGTCGAGGTCGAGAATGGCGCCGAGATCCACGAGATCCGAATGTCGCTCGATCTGACGACACTGGCGCCCGACGGCTCGATCAGTGCTTGAAGATCAGTGCTTGAACTGACGCTCGCCGGTGAAGAACATGGCCAAGCCGTGTTCATTCGCTGCGGCGATGGTCTGCTCATCATTGACAGAACCACCCGGTTGCACGATGACCGTGGCCCCCGAGGCAGCCGCATTGTCGATGCCGTCACGGAACGGGTAGAAGGCATCGGACGCACATGCGCCGCCGGCGGCTCGGCCCGCTGCCTTCTCGGCTGCGATGTTGCCGGACTCGACTCGGTTCTGTTGACCAGCACCGACTCCCCAGGCAACGCCGTCTTTGGCCAGCACGATCGCGTTCGAGACGACGTGGCCACAGACCCGCCATGCCAACGCAGCATCGACGCGTTCCTGCGCCGTGGGCTGACGCTCGGTCACGACCTCCCACGTCTCCGGCAGAGAAGCAAAGGTGTGCTTCTGCTGCACGAGAAAACCATCGGACAGCTGACGGATCGACAACCCCGGCATGGTCGACGGCGTGGCGGTGAGCAACCGAGTGTTCTTGCGCTTCTTGATCAGCGCCTCGATCACGCCCTCGTCATAGCCAGGAGCGATGACGACATCTGCTTGTGCTGCGTCGACCATCTCCTCGACCGTGGCGAGGTCGACCGGTCGGTTGAGCGCCACGATGCCACCGAACGCCGATCGCGAATCACACTCGAACGCTTGCTTGTAGGCCGATGCGAGGTCGCTCCCGATCGCTACGCCGCAGGGGTTTGCGTGCTTGATGATGGCAACTGCTGGCTCGTCACCGAGGTCGTGCACGAGATGCCAGGCCGCATCGGCATCGAAGAGGTTGAGGTAGCTGAGCGCCACGCCGCTGTGCTGCTCGACGTCGTCCCACCAGCTCGTGGTGCCAGACACCCGATACCGGGCGCCCTGCTGATGCGGGTTCTCGCCGTAGCGGAGATCTTGTGCCCGTTCGAGCGACACGTGCATCGTCGGGGGGAGCTTGTCATCGTTCAACGGCGACTCGTCCATCCAGGCCACGATCGCTGCGTCGTAGGCGGAGGTGTGAGCGAACGCCTTTCGAGCGAGCAGTCGCCGGGTTCGTGGCTTGGTGGCGCCGCTTTCACGAAGCTCGGCCAGGACGCTCTCGTAGTCCTCGGGATCGACCACGGTGGTGACGTATTCGTGGTTTTTTGCTGCGGCCCGCATCAGCGTTGGCCCGCCGATGTCGATCATGTCGACCGACGAAGCCTGCGCCTTGTGGGCAAACGTCGACGGATCGGCACCGAAGGGGTAGAGGTTGCTGACCACGATGTCGACCAGATCGATACCGTGGTTCTCGAGGTCGTTGAGGTGATCGGGATCACGACGATCAGCCAGGATCGCTCCGTGGACCTTCGGGTGCAGCGTGACGACCCGGTGTCCGAGCATTGGCGGGAAGCCGGTGAAGTCAGCAACGTCGGTGACGGGAATGCCAGCCGCGGCGATGGTGGCCGCTGTGCCTCCCGATGAAACGAGGTCGATGTCCAGATCGTGGAGGGCTTGCGCCAGTTCCACTACGCCGGTCTTGTCATAGACAGAAAGAAGAGCACGCACGGTTCGAACCTACCCGGCGATCCCCGTCGGTGCGGTCTCCGCGTGACCGAACACCCTCTTGCCCCAACGTCATTTCGTGACAGCGACCTCAGCCGAGCTCGGGATCTTCGCAGCCGTCACTTCCGCCGGTACCGCCGGATGGAGTGAAGCGCCTGGGCTCGTCTCGGAAGCCGCTACCCGGGGCACCGGTGTTGAACCATCGGTCGATGCCATCGGCGAGCGCGGTCGCTGCAACCTGCTGATACTCCGTCGTTGCGAACAACTCGGCCTCCTCGGCGTTGGAGAGGTAGCCCAGCTCGGCGAGCACGGCTGGCATCTCGGGCCGGCGGATCATCCCGTAGGAGTTCAGACCGGAGTCATTGAGCACGACGATGGCGCCAGCGTCTGACGAGATCGTCCAGTTCACCTCGAACTGGTCGAGGGCGGCCACGATTTCTTCCTGCAACAGGCCGCCGAGCCGGGCGGACTCTGGCACACCGTCTTGGATGAAGACCTCGGTGCCAGGGGTCGGTGACGGGTTGGCGTTGGGGGCATTGTGGTGGATCGAGACGATGGCTTTGGCCTCGAGCACATTGGCGATCTCGGCCCGGGTTGACAGTGGAATGCGGTAGTCAGCAGTTCGGGTCAGCACCACGCTGATTCCCCTCGATTCGAGAATGCGAGCTGTTCGCTTCGCCACTTCGAGATTGAGTTCTTTCTCGGTCAATCCATTGGGGCCGACCGCACCAGTCTCGACCGCTCCTCCGTGGCCGGGATCCAGCACAACATCGGCCGATGAAATCGGGTAGCCCCAACTGATCCTGGCCCGGTTTCCGCATGGGGTCAGCACGGAGTAGCTCGTGGTCAGCGTGCTCACGATCGGCACGACAACACCGGTCGGGGTGATCAACACCCGAGGCGTGTCGTCGACGAAGGGCACCGGCTCATTGCCCTCAACTTCGAGGGCTTCGTTCTCAGCATCGAGCTCAGGAACCGTCGGTAGTGGTTCGTCGCTGATCCGCGGACGAGGCGGGTCAGAACACGCAGCAGCGAACAACAGGCTCGCAAGCAGAAGACTGAAGAGGCGGGGCACTCGAACAGTCAATCAGCTACGAGTCTTGAACCCCGCTACTGACACCGGCTGGCCATTCTCCCGTCAGCGTCGCCGAGCGATGAACACGAACTCGCGCCCCGGACGATCAGGGGCGTCGCGCACATCCACCACATCGAAGCCTGCATCATCGAGCCCAGATTCGATCTCGTCACGAGTCCGAAATCGCAGCGTCGATGCTGAAACCGTCGTCGATCCATCGGCGAATCGGAACGTGCCGTGGAAGGTCACGAGTGGGAGATCCACGTTCGTCACCTCGTTCCAGGTCTCGACGACACTGCCGTTGGGGTCTGCGGCTCGCTGGAACGAAGCCTCGGGGCTCCAGCCCGCCCAGGCGCACTGATCAGGGTCTCGCGTTTCGAACACCAGGTGACCACCGGGCGCGAGCACCGTGGCTGCAGCGCCCAGAACGGCGTACCAGTCGTTGTCCTCGATGAAAACCTGCGCCACATTGGCCGTCATCGTGACCAGGTCGACCTCGATGTCAGGGAGAGCGGCGACGTCTCCCTCGACCCAATCGACCCGATCGGCATGCGGCTTCAGCCTGGCGATGCCGATCGATGCAACAGCTGGGTCGAGGCCGGTCACCTTCAGCCCCTTCGCTGCGAGGCGCACAGCGAACTCGCCAGTTCCGATGTCGAGCACTGCATCCGCCCCGAGCTCGTCGACCATGACGACATAGGCGTCGAGGTCGTCGCGCTCTCCTTCGAAGAGGTCGTAGAGCGCAGCAAGCCTGGCATCACTGAAGATCGGGTCGGATTCCTGGGCCACCACAGCATCTTTCCAGATGATTGCGGCCGCGAACGACGAATTCAAAGCCCGCGCCGATTGCACGCGAGCCGGCTGACCAAACGCGACAAAGGGGTGAGTGTGTGTGCACTCACCCCTTCGTTCCGGCACCTCTTACAGGTTTGCCACGATTTCCATCATGAGCTCGCCGGCTTCGGTCGGGTTCTGTCCGACCTTCACACCAGCGTCTTCCAATGCTTCCATCTTGGCTGCAGCGGTGCCCTTGCCGCCCGAGACGATGGCGCCAGCGTGGCCCATCTTCTTTCCGGGGGGTGCGGTGACACCAGCGACGTAGCTGGAGACAGGCTTGGTCATGTGGTTCTTGATGTACTCGGCTGCTTCTTCTTCCGCTGAGCCACCGATTTCGCCGATCATCATGACGGCCTTGGTCTCGGGGTCAGCTTCGAATGCCTCGAGGCAATCGATGAAGCTGGTTCCGGGAACGGGGTCGCCACCGATGCCGACACACGTGGTGACGCCGATGTCCTTCTGCTGGAGCTCGTAGAGCGCCTGGTAGGTGAGCGTGCCGGAGCGGCTCACGATGCCGACCGGTCCGCCGGCCTTGGCGATGTGGCCGGCCGTGATGCCGATGTTGGCCTTGCCGGGGCTGATGAGGCCGGGGCAGTTCGGGCCGAGCAGGCGCGTACCGGGGTACTCCTGCTCGAGCTTGTTGAAGAAGTAGGCCTCGTCCTGGGCTGGCACACCTTCGGTGATGCAGACCACGAGTTCCATGCCAGCTTCAGCAGCTTCCAGCACTGCTGCCTGCACACCGGGGGCTGGGATGAAGATGCAGGTGGCGGTGGCGCCAGTGGCTTCTGCTGCCTCTTTGACCGTGGCGAAGATTGGAATGCCGTCGACGTCAGTGCCCGCCTTCTTGGGGTGGGTACCGGCGACGACTTGCGTGCCGTAGTCCTTGTTGAGGTTGCCGTAGTAGCGGCCGGTGGAGCCAGTGAGGCCCTGGTAGATGACCTTGGTGTTCTCGTCGATGAAAATGCTCATGTCAGTTCTCCCTAGGCCTTTGCCAATTCGACGGCCTTGGCCGCTGCGCTCAACATCGTTTCTTCCATCATCAGCGCATCGCTGAGATGGGGAGCCAGGATTGCCCGGCCTTCCTCTGCGTTGGTGCCGTCGAGGCGGACCACGATCGGCGAGTCGAGCTTGACTCGACCCATCGCTTCGATGATGCCGTTGGCAACTTCTTCGCCGCGAGTGATGCCGCCGAAGATGTTGATGAAGATGGCCTTGACCTTCTTGTCATCGTTGATGACTTCGAGGGCTCCGGCCATCACGTCGGCGTTTGCGCCGCCGCCGATGTCGAGGAAGTTGGCTGGTGAGCCACCGACCTGGTTGATGACGTCGAGCGTGCTCATGGCGAGCCCAGCACCGTTGGCGATGACGCCGACGGATCCATCGAGCCCGACGTACTGCAGGCCCTTCTCGTGCGCTGCTTCTTCGCGCTCGTCGCGAGGCTGCGTGGCGTCGTACTGCTCGTAGTCGGGGTGCTCGTACACGGCGTTGGCGTCAAGGCTGACCTTGGCGTCGAGCGCGTGCACTTCACCGGTCGGCTTGAGGATGAGCGGATTGATCTCGACGAGATCGGCGTCGCCCTCGACATACGCGGTGTAGAGCTTCATGAGGATGTCGACCGCGCCCTCGGTGGCCTGGGGGTTCAGGTTGGCCGCAGCCACCCATTCCCGGCACTGGGCTTCGGTCAAACCGGCGACGGGATCCACGTGGATCTTGGCGATCGCATCGGGGTTCTCTTCAGCAACGGTCTCGATCTCGACGCCACCTTCAGCACTGAGCATGCCCAGGTGAAGCTTGGCGGAACGATCGAGGGTGAAGCTCGCGTAGTACTCCTCGGCGATGTCGGAAGCGACCTCGACCCAGATGGTCTTCACGATGTGACCCTTGATGTCAAGGCCGAGGATGTTGCTGGCGTGCTCGCGAGCCTCTTCCTCATTGGCGGCGAGCTTGACGCCGCCAGCCTTGCCACGACCACCGGTGTGGACCTGAGCCTTGACCACGACGGGGTACCCGACACGGTTGGCCACAGCGACTGCGGTGTCGACGTCTTCGCAGGCCTCGCCTGCAGACACGGGAATGCCGTAGGAAGCAAAGAACTGCTTGCCTTGATATTCGAGAAGATCCACCTGATTGCCTCCAGGGCAGTTTTTTTGAAGTGCGGAGTTGATATTGGGTTGACGCTGATCGCGCATGATTGCCCGGTGACCGATCGGCGACCGAACACGGCGATACTAGAGCCACTTGTCGCCCCAACCCGAAACAGGGCGACGTCCCAACGCAGAAAGGCCGCCATGCCTGTCGGTTCAGCCAAGGCTCCGCCTCGGCAAATCATCTTCCTGATCGTCGCCACCATTCTCGGCTTCGTCGCCATGTACTTTCTGTTCACGCGCACGGCCGACCTCGCCCAATCAGGTGATGTGCAGATCAGCATCGGCGATGACGTCTTCGCCCCCGGCAACGTCGAACGCCTCAGCGAGGACCTCGAGACCGACCCGCTCCTGCTGTCCGATGTCTCGGGTGGCGATCGAGACATCTTCCTCCAGCACATCGGTGACGTCCCAGAGACAGGGTGGTTTGCGTTCGCGGTTCGCCCGAGTGATGCCGTACGAGACTGTTTCGTCAACTGGGAAATCGAGCTGCAGGAGTTCAGCTACAACTGCGACGATCGAACCTTCCCTCCCGGAGGCGAGGGCCTGTTCCAGTATCCGGTCAACATCAGCCCTACCGGCGACATCACGATCGACATCAATGCTGCTGAGCGCGACGCCGACGAGGCCGAGGGCTGATCATGCTCGTTGCCCAGCTCACTGACACCCATGTGGTCGCCGATCCGTCGCTGCACGAGCTCTACATCGACAACAACCAACGTCTTCGCACCGCAGTCGCTGCGCTCAATGCTGAGTCACCCAAACCCGAGCTCGTTCTCCTCACCGGCGACTTGACCAACACCGGCACCGATGACGAGTACGTCGTGCTGGCCGAGCTGCTTGCCGACCTGACAATCCCAGCGCTCGGCATTCCCGGTAATCACGACACCCGAGACGGCGTTCGAGCGCAGTTCCCGGATCTCGATTGGGCCGACGGGAACCACGCCAGCTGCATCGTCGACAGCTCCATTCCCGGCACAGAGGGCCCGAGCGGGGCGATTCGATTCATAGGACTCGACTCGACCACACCACTCGAGTCGGGCGCCACGTTCGACGACGAGCGCCGGATCTGGTTGATCGACGCCATCCACAGCGCCCCGGGGCGTGTCGCCCTGGCGCTGCACCATCCACCGTTCCTCACCGGCATCGAGTGGATGGACGACAACGGTTTCGTCGGTCTTGCCGAGCTCGAGACGGTGCTGACCGATCACCCCGTCGAGCGGATCCTGAGCGGCCACATCCACCGAGCCATCATCACCACAGTGGCGGGCATCCCGGCGGTCACATGTCCGTCGTCGATCCACCACGTCGACCTCGACCTCGAGCCAGGGGCACCGATCTCGCTGATCCTCGATCCCCCGTCGTACCTGCTGCACGACATCGGCCCCACCAGCTGGGTGACCCACCAGCGCTACTTCAACACCGGCGAACCCCGCATCCACCCCGGTTGGGCGTGAACCAGGGGTGGACTCGTTGATACATCTGTGTCGCAACCCCAGCGATGAGATCGCGAGGCAGATCACGCGGGTACGAACTCCGTCCGATACCAACGATGCCAAGCTGTCCACCAGGTGCAAGAAGGTCAGACATTCGGCGCAACCCGACCTCGGCGTCGAAGTGGTGCGGGGCGGCAACCGACACGATCAGATCGAAGGACTTCAGCTCGAATGGGTGGTCAAGAACGTCACCGACGACAAAGGACACGTTGGCTTCGACCGTCTCATCTCGAGCCCCGCTGATGCTCGGCTCGTGCGGGTCGATGCCCACCACCGACTCGCACAGCGGCGCCAGTTGACGGGTCAACATGCCACCGCCGCACCCGATGTCCAGCGCTCGGTTCGCCGGGGCCAACGTGAGCAACACCTCGTGATAGTGGATGTTTCGGTTCCACCGGTCATCGTTCGTCGCCACGTCGTCAGGCTTTCACACCGGGCTCCGCTCACCATCGCGGCTACCAACGCTGAACTTGTACTTGTTGGGACCTGACCCCAGAGGTTGTGACCCCGGGTGGGGGTGCTACCAGGCGGCGGAGACGTAGCCGGTGGCGATCGTGCCGCGTTGGCCTCCGCCGTACCAGTCGAGCTGACCGTTCGACCCGGTGGTCAGAAGGTATCGACCGGAAACGTCGTAGTCGGCGTCATACACGTCGTCAGGCAGGTTGAAGTCGACGATGACCTGCCCGCTCGACGGGTCGATGACCTCGGCGATCACATCAGCGACTTCGCCGCCGTTGTCGATGGCGGTGACCACCAAGATGTTGCCGTCGGCCCTCACGTCGGCTGCGAGGTGCGTGCATCCCCTCGCCGTCAGGCACGTCGTGCCGGGATCGACTCGACGGGCGCCAACGACCGGGTTCGACGGATCGCTGACATCGAGGATCTGCAGTTGGTGAAGGCCTTCCCCACTGGTGGAGGTGACGACCAGAGTCGACGAGTCGATCCACGTGAGCGGCCGAAGCACATCTCCGCTGAAGTCGGTGTCGCCGAAGAAGCCGAACTCATTGCCGCTGGCGTCGGCGATCGAGATGGCTGATCCCTGGCTGGTTCGAGCAAGCCTGCTGCCATCCGGGCTGATCTCTGGGCTGATGCCGGTGATCTGTGGTGTCGATCCAGGGTCGAACCGATCGGCGACGATGAACGTGGTTCCGTACGCCGGCTCGCAGCAGTCGTCGACGTAGATCGTTCCGTTGGGAGCCAGTTCGACGAACTGCAGAGCTTGGGGCTGCTCATCGCCGACCGGTCCCCACGAACCCAACGCCTCGACAACGGCCCCAGTGCGGCTGTCGACACGCACCAACTCGAATCTGTCATCGGTGACTGCGACGAACGAATCCGGTGCGCTGTCGGGCAATGCGCTCGGCGCCACGTCATCGATGGTCGTTCCATCGGTGACGTCTTCGGTGGATCGTTGCGTCGTCGAGGAGGCCGACACCGTTGTTTCGCTGGTGTCGGTCTCAGCGGTTTCACCGGCTCCGCCGATCGTGGTCCGAAGCGGAGCGTCTTCGACCGTTGCTGTCACCGCCGTGGTTTCGTCATCGCCCCGAAACGCCAGCCAGGCGCCGCCGACAACAACGAACGCGGCAATCGCTCCGGCGAGAACTGGAACGATCGGCGATGCACCGGAGCGGGTCGGTTGAGCCATCCAGCGATGCTAAGCGCCGTCAGTTGTGGCTGCGACGATCTTGGCCACGGTTGGTCCGGGTCAGCCCTTTTCGAGCGGCGCCCATGCGAGCAAGAGCGTCTTTTCCCCCACCGACGGGAACCTGATGGTGGCTTCCGCCTTTTCACCGGCACCTCGGATGTCGAGGATGATGCCCTCGCCCCACTTCTTGTGCATCACGTCATCGCCGGTCTTCAGCCCGGATTCGTGCGCCCCTGATTGCTGCGGGCCCTTTGGCTTCATCGCGGCGTCGACGATCTCATCCCGCGAACGGGCGGCGCGATTCGTCATGCTCCCCGACGTACCGCTGGAACCAAAGTTCGATGACAGCTTCCGCCGCTTGCCGCGACTTCCCGCCGCCTCTTCGATCAGCTCACCGGGGATCTCGTCGATGAAGCGGCTGGGCGGGTTGTATTGCGTCTGGCCGAAGATCAGCCGGCTCCAAGCGTGCGACAAGAAGAGCTGCTTCTCTGCTCTTGTGATGCCCACGTACGCCAAGCGGCGTTCTTCTTCGAGTTCTTCGGGGTCGGTGAGCGCCCGCAGGTGCGGAAAAAGCCCGTCCTCCATACCAATGATGAACACAGCGGGAAACTCGAGGCCCTTGGCCGAGTGCATGGTCATCAGAACCACGGCCGATTCGTCCTCGTCGAGCGAGTCGGTGTCGGCAACGAGCGACACCTGCTCGAGGAACTCATCGACGGTCTCGAACTGGCGAGCCACACCCACGAGCTCCTGGAGGTTTTCAATACGACCCTGAGCATCGACTGACCGAAGGTCTTCGAGCTCGGCGATGTAGCCGGTGTCTCGCAGCACCGTTTCGATGATGTGAGCCGGGCCCTTCTCGATATCGAGCACCCAGCTCTGGTGCAACTGGAGGAAGGCAGCGATGCCTTTGACAGCGCTGCCCGACACCCCAGCGTCGTCTGCCTTTTCGAGGGCTTGCATGAACGTGTGGCCGTGCATCGATGCAAACGAATCGACCTTGCCGACCGAGGTGTCACCGACGCCTCGCTTCGGCGTGTTGAGAACACGCTTGACCGACACCTCGTCAGCCGGATTGGCCACGGCCTTGAGATAGCCGATGGCGTCCTTGATCTCCTTGCGGTCATAGAAGCGAGTGCCGCCAACGACCTTGTACGGGATGCCGACCCGCATGAGGTATTCCTCGAGCACACGGCTCTGGGCGTTGGTGCGATAGAAGACCGCCATGTCGCCCCAGCGGTGATCGCCGCGATCGTGCATACGGGCCAGCTCGCTGGCCACGAACTGAGCTTCGTCGACCTCGTCATCAGCGTGATAGCGGACGATGCGGTCGCCGGGCCCGGCTTCAGTCCAGAGGTTCTTGGGCTTGCGGCCGAAGTTGTTCGAGATGACGGCGTTGGCTGCGTCGAGCACGGTCTGGGTGCTGCGGTAGTTCTGTTCGAGCAGCACGACCGTCGCGTCAGGGAACGCCTCTTCGAACTGAATGATGTTGCGAATGTCAGCGCCGCGGAACTTGTAAATGGAGTTGTGAACAAGAACTGAGTCAGCGATGTAGTTGTGCATGTGTTCGATCTCGATGTCGTAGACCGGGCCCATGTGATCGTTGACTTCGACGGCGTCGACAATGGCGGTGGCGATCTCTCCGTCCCGTTCGATCACCATTTCCATGCCGGGCCGCAGATGCGACAGGGGCTGGAAGTCGAACGCCACGCTGTCGATCATCATCCGCCGCTTCACCGCCAGCCCACCAACCTCCGCCATTCTCAACGCCGCCTGTACGGCATCCGGATAACTCTTCATCGAGGTCTCGACACCGATGCTGCTCGTCTTCATCGGTCGAACGTTGTAGCCAGCGGCGGCAAGCCGGTCGCCAATCTCGCGTCGGTTCGAAGACCACTGGATCCGGTGGTAGCCAACGTCGTGGCCGCGCCGATCGCTGAACATTGTGAGATTCAACGTCGAGCGATTCGCTCCGTTCTGCGGCCGGTAGTGCGGGAACTCGAGGTGGAGGTCGAGATCCTCCATCAGCTCCTTGGCCGCAGAATTCGTGTCGACCTCAGAAAAGAGCCGGGCGATCCAGTCCTCCGACATTGCGAGCTTGCGGCCGACCCCGTGGAACACCATGGTCGGCAGTCCGTAGATCGCAGCGAAACGAGCCTCTTCGAAGGACGCTTCTTCGCGGGACTCACACGTCTTCAGGATCCAGAGTGCGTCGCCGTGCTCTTGTCCCACTCGGACTCCGACACCGATGTCGCGCTTGCCTGCAGAGTTCTGCCGCGCTGCCTCACAGACGCCGATGCGGAAGCCGCGGTCGCCGCGGTACATGAGGTAGACGTGCCAAGAATCATCGTTCGGGACGAGGCGAGCGGGAACGATGTGATGCTCGGTTCCCGTGATCGTCTCGCCGCCAACCGACACGGAGTAGAGACGACCGTTGTGCTTGGTCTCTCGGATTTCGACGACCTTGCCAGCCACCAAGTCGGTTCCTCCGCCCGAGCCGAGCACTTCATCACCGACGGTGAGGGCTTCAATAGCCGTCGTGCCTCCAGGAACGCTGATCTGGGTTCCTGCAGGCAGGCATTGATCTGCATCCCCAACGACGGTGATCTGGCGGTGATCGTCGGCCAGTTGCACGACGAGGTCGTTCTGGACGGTGTTGGTGTCTTGGTACTCGTCGACCATGACGTGACCAAAGCGGCGCCGATAGCCCGCAAGCACATCGGAGTGCTCGCGGAACAGGTTGACCGTGTTGAGCAACAGATCGTCGAAGTCCATGGCTCCGGCCTGCTTGAGACGACGCTGGTACTCGACGTAGATGTCAGCGGCCTTCTTCTGCGGCGGGATGTCGGCTGCATCGAGGAACTGCTCGGGGCTCATGCCATCGTTCTTCGCCGCGCTGATCATGTTGTGCATGCCCCGAGGCGGGAACCGCTTCGAGTCGATGTCGAGATCGCGCATCACGTAGCCGACGAGGCGCTGCGCATCGGCCTGGTCGTAGATCGTGAAACCGGAGGGGTAGCCAAGCGCCTTGCCATCGCGCCGAAGGATTCGCACGCACGCCGAGTGGAAGGTGCTGACCCACATCTTCTGAGCGACTGGACCGATGAGGGCCTGCACACGGTCTTTCATCTCGGCTGCGGCCTTGTTGGTGAAGGTGATCGCAATGAGTTCGAATGGCGAATGGCCTTGGTCGATCAACCACGCCATGCGCGACGTGAGGACTTTGGTCTTGCCTGATCCGGCGCCTGCGACCACCAAGAGCGGCCCACCCGAATGGGTGACTGCGTCGGACTGCGAGGGGTTCAGGCCATCAAAGACCGGGCTGGTTTCAGACACCCCAGCACCCTACCCAAGCCGTCTGACAGCGCTGGGCCGTCCCAGCGCTCGGGGTAGGCCATTCGTCCACGACCCCTGAGCACCGTCACCTGTTCACCTTTCCGGCCAGACTGCCGATAGCTCGGAAGTGACTGCCACCAGCACAGACGAAGATCTCGAGACCCAGGGCACAACGACCACGAGCGTGCCTTCCCCCCAGTCCGAGCCTTCGGGCACCGTCGATCTCCTCAGCGAAACGCCTGCTCCCACCACGACCGGGGCAACCGAGGCGCCACCACTTGCTGGCGCTGGCCTCATCGCCGAGGCAGAACTGGCTGTCGACGAGCGCCGCTGGCGAGACGCCCTCAGAGTGCTCGGGGCCATCGACTCGATCGGTGCCGCCTCGGTGCACACCGACGGGCTGCTGGCCATCGCTGCGACGCACCTCAGCAAGAATCGCATGGCCACCGCGGCGGTCAGCCGTATCCGATCGCAGCCCCAAACCGCTGCAAGCCACCGCCACCTGGCCCAGGTCGCCATCGCCAAGCATCAGTACCTGCTCGGCGACAGCGAAGCCCGAGCCGCCATGGCCAAAACCGATCCCGAGGCCGATCCTCAGGATTGGGCCAACCTTGCTGCCTGCTACGCCGGACTCGGTTGGTTCGACCAAGCAGGCGACTGCCTCGACAAAGCCGAAACTCTCGGTGCTGACGAATCTGCCACGTGGCTCATCGGCCGTTCGACCAACCACTGGGGCATGTCGAAGACCTTCGCCACGGTCGTTGGCATCTTCTTGTTCTTGATCGTGGGCCTTCTCGCTCTGGCTGTCGCCATCACGGTGCCGTTCATGATGCGCGAGTTCCGCATGACTCAGCTCGACGAGCGCTTCGCCGTACTCGCCAACGACGCGTGGAACAACGAACGTTGGCTCCGTCTGGCGCACGCCGGTGCAGTCTTGATGACCGTCATTCTCTGGGCCGTTGCAACGCAGCTGGCCTGAACGCCACAGCTCAGCGTTGGCTGAGCGTCAAGCCTTGATCCCTCGAGCGTTGACGACAGAGAACGACAAACCAGCGTGTTCCTCGAGCCTGCTGATCAGTTCGTTTCCGAATGCCGTTGCTGGTGTTTGGATGCCGCCGTCACCTCTGGTTTCGACTAGGGCGAGCGCGGCCTCACCCAGCATCTTCGCGGTCGATCCGTAGCCAGGATCAGCGTCGCCGGTGACCTTGCACTCGATCGTCTCGCCACTTGCGGTGGTGCCGAAGAAGCGCAGGTCGAAGAAGCCAGCAACCTGTGCCTCGGGCGACGGACCCGTGCCCGGCTTGGGAAGCACGTACTTGTTCAACACCTTGCGCACGGGGCCAACAGCGGCAAGACCCATGAAGCCACCGAGGCCACCCGTCAGGCCGGCCGCCTTGGCGGCACCGACCGGGCCGGCGCCCATCATCATTGCCTCGTCGTAGAGGAAGTCATCGCCCCACGGACGTCCGAGCAATGCGTGGCTTCGTTGCACGACGCGTGTGTTGATCGACGCCATGACGAACGGCGCCACCCACTGGCCAGACACCTTGTCCATCGCCGGAATGGTGACGTTCGGCTGCTTCGGCCCCGAACGCATGTCGGCGGGGGCCAACGCATACGGATTGGCGAGGACCTTGCGCAACGAAGGATCGCTGGCCACCTCTTCCATCACGTTCATCATGCTGGCGATGGTGCCGCCGCTGGCGCCGCCCTTCATGGCCTTGACCCGCATCGCAATCGAGGTGCAGGGCTCGCCGAAACGCTCGGTCGCCTGCTGCTGGGTGAACCACACGCCGAGATCCGACGGAATCGAATCGAACCCGCAGGTGTGCACGATGCGAGCACCGCTGACCGCTGCGGTTTCCCCGTGCTCGTCGATCATGCGCTGCATCCACTGGGGTTCGCCCGTCAGGTCGCAGTAGTGCGTGCCAGCAGCTGCAGCTGCAGCGACGAGTTCAGAGCCATAGAGCGCGTACGGACCAACGGTCGAAGCGACCACAGTTGCCGACGTGGCGAGATCGGCCATGGCCTCGGCGCTTGCAGCATCGGCCACGATGCGATCGACATCGGCACCGGTATCAGCAGCCACTTCATCGAGCTTGGCTTGGCTTCGACCCGCGATTGCCCAGCGCAGATCGCCGTCGGTGCCGTGCCTGGCGACCAGGTACCGGCACATGATCTGCCCTACGAAGCTGGTCGCTCCGAACACCACGAGGTCATAGGTCCGCTTGTCTGCCATGCCGAAAGACTACGAGCGAACAGCGAGATCTATTCCCACTCGATGGTGCCGGGCGGCTTCGAGGTGATGTCGTAGGCCACGCGGTTCACACCGTCGACCTCGTTGATGATGCGGTTGCTCATGCGCTCGAGCAGGTCGTAAGGAAGGCGAGCCCAGTCAGCGGTCATGGCATCGTCGGAGTTGACCGCACGAATGATGATCGGGTGGGCGTAGGTGCGCTCGTCGCCCATCACACCGACGGTGCGGATATCGGCGAGCACGGCAAACGACTGCCACAGTTCACGCTCGAGGCCAGCGGCGCCGACCTCTTCACGCACGATCGCATCTGCATGCTGCAGGATCGTGACCTTCTCTTCGGTGACTTCGCCGATGATCCGTACACCCAGGCCGGGGCCGGGGAACGGCTGGCGAAGGACGATCTCATCAGGCAGGCCGAGCTCGGAGCCGACCTTGCGAACCTCGTCCTTGAACAGATTGCGCAGCGGCTCGACCAGGTCGAAGTCGAGATCGTCGGGTAATCCACCCACGTTGTGGTGGCTCTTGATCTTGGCTGCGTCTTTGGTGCCGGACTCGATCACGTCGGGGTAGAGCGTGCCCTGCACGAGGAACTTGGCATCGTCGAGGCCACGAGCGAACTTCTCGAAGATGCGGATGAACAGTTCGCCGATGATCTTGCGCTTGGTCTCGGGGTCGGTGACGCCAGCCAGCTTCTCGAAGTACTGCTCGCCAGCCGACACATGGATGAGCTCGATGCCTTGGTGCTTCTCGAACGTTTCGACCACTTGATCGGACTCGTTCAGACGCATCAGACCGGTGTCGACGTAGATGCAGGTGAGCTGATCGCCGACAGCCTTGTGAACCATGGCAGCGGCAACGGCGGAGTCGACCCCACCGCTGAGGGCGCAGATGACCTTCGCATCGCCGACCTGAGCCCGAATTGCCTCGACCGATTGATCGATGACCGAGCCCATGGTCCAGTTGGCATCGCAGCCCGCTTCACGCCAGAGGAATTGCTCGAGCACCGCCATGCCGTGCGGGGTGTGCACGACCTCGGGGTGGTACTGCACGCCGTAGATCTTCTTGTCGACGTTTTCGTACGCAGCGACCGGGGCGTTCGGCGCTGATGCGGTCGCGGTGAAGCCTTCGGGCACCTCGGTGACGGCGTCGAAGTGGCTCATCCACACGACCTGTTCGTCGGGAATGCCAGCGTGGAGCAGCGCAGAAGCCGCACCAGGGATGCGATTGACCACGGTGCGTCCGTACTCGCCGCGCTCATTGCGGCCGACAACGCCACCGAGCTGCTGCGGAATCAGCTGCGCTCCGTAGCAGATACCGAGGATCGGGATGCCGAGGTCGTAGATGGCGGGGTCGAGACGCGGTGCGCCTTCGACGTGCACGCTTTTGGGTCCACCGCTCAAGATGATGGCGGCGGGTGCTCGCTCGGCGATCTCGTCAGCGGTGATGTCGTGGGGGATGATCTCGGAATAGACCCGGAGCTCACGCACCCGGCGAGCAATCAGTTGGGCGTACTGGGCGCCGAAGTCGATGACGAAGACGACTTGGACTGGGGCAGCGGTGCTTGCAACACCGGCGACTGCAGAAGCGCTCACGAGATCACCATGATTTCAGCCTTTTGGAGTTCTTTGAGCCGTTCGAATCCGAGCGTTGCCATGGACTGGCGAAGTGCACCGACCACGTTGGTGTAGCCATCGCCGAGGGTCGACGGGCCGAAGAGCACCTGTTCGAGCGAGCCGTTGTTACCGACCTCGACCACGACGCCCTGTGGGAGGTCGGCGTGGGCGACCGATCGGCCCCAGTGCCAACCGCCGCCGGGGGCCTCGTCAGCTTGAGCCAGTGCAGAGCCCATCATCACTGCGTCGGCGCCACAGGCGACGGCCTTGGCGATGTCGCCACCACTGTTGATGCCGCCGTTGGCGATCACGTGCACGTAGACGCCGGTCTCATCGAGGTGACGCATCCGAGCGGCACGAACATCGGCGATGGCCGTGGCCTGCCCGGTACCGATACCGGTGACCCAGCTCGAGGTGGAGCTGCTACCGGAGTCGACGCCGACCAGAACCCCAGCGGCCCCGGTGCGCATCAGATGAAGCGCCGCCTGATAGCTCACAACACCACCAACGATGACCGGCGTTTCCAGTTCACGAACGAAGCTCTTGAGATTGAGCGGGTCCTCGCTCGACGAGACGTGTTCGGCCGAGATGACCGAACCCTGGATGAGGAGCAGGTCGAGCTCGGCCTGCAGAAGCGTGTCGGCCATGTCAGCGACACGACGAGGCGAGACCGACCCGGCGGCATAACCGCCCGCGCTGTGCAGCTCGGCGATGCGCTGGGTGACGAGGTCGTGATCGACCGGAGCGGCGTAGAGCTCGCGAAGCCGAGCAGCCACTGCCTCGGGTTCCATGTCGCCGAGTTCGGCGAGCGCAGGGGCCGGATCCTCGTGGCGAGTCCAAACACCTTCGAGGTCGAGCACGCCGAGGCCGCCCAACTTGTCGAGCGCTGTTGCAGTGGCAGGACTGGTCACGCTGTCCATCGCTGCACCGATGATCGGGATGTCGAAGGAGTACGCGTCGATCTGCCACGAGACGTCGACGAGGTCGACCTCGCGGGTTCGGCGGCTCGGAAGCAGCGCCACGTCGCTCAGCTCATACGAGCGCCGAGCCGACTTGCCGAGTCCGATGTCGAGTTCTGCCACGATCAGCTCCCCATGAGAAAGGGGCAAGGCTAGTGGTCTGTCAGTCTTTGACGACAGCCTTCAGCAACTGCTTCGCAATCGCAGTGTTCATCTCGAAGACAGCTTTGGTGCCAGATGTGGCCGCCTTTCGAACGACCGAGCCGCCGGTGGCAGTCTCGACGGCGTCGAGTGCGCCGAGCGCCGCCTCACGAGTTTGGTCGGTTGCCTTGTAGCCCATGGTGGTGAGCGCCTTGATCAGATCACTCTCGCCAATGCTCCCAGGGGCAGACTGAGCAACGACTCGCAGTGCGTCTTTGGTCAGATTGGCCGACTGATTGATGATGTCGGCGGTCCCCATCGAGCCGGCGAGTTCCCCGTCGACCGAGGCCAACCAGCGTCGAACATTCTGCACGATCTCGTCGTGAGTCTCACCGTCGAAAGAAAGAGAAGGCATCTCCCGACCCTAGTCCTTCGGAAAACTTGGGAGGACCCGACCCCCCAAGTGAGTTGGGAGGGGTCGGGTCCTCCCAAGTTCTGATTCGTGGTCAGCGGTTGGCGATGGCGTTGACTCGCTCGTTGAGGAGCGCCATGGCAGAGCCGTCATCTTCGAAGTAGGCCGAGATGATGAAGCCGTCGATCACCACAGCTCGGTCGACGCCCTCCCAGTCATAGGCGGTGGCGCCGGCCGGCAGGCCCTCGACCTCGACCAGAACGTACGGTGAAGCGCCGAGCATGCCAGCGTTGAGTTCGTCGGCTGTGGCGTCGAAGCGCTCGACGAGAATGTTTGTTCCGCTGTCGAGGTAGCCCGTGGTGTAGGACACCGCAGGGATACCAACGGCGCCGGCGAAGTAAGCGAACTCGGCGTCGGAGGCAAAGAGCGTCCAGTCAGCCGGGAACAGCGCAATGTCCTCGGCTGCCAGCTCGGCTTCGGTGAAGTCTTCGTCTTCAGCGAAGGGGTCGTCGCCCTCGTCATCGGGGAACTCTTCGAACTCGCCCTCGTCGAGCGGTGGGAACGCATCGATCAGCGGATCGTCATTTCCGGTGAGCTCGCCGAGCGATAGCGTTCCGAGCTCGAAAGCGTCCCCGAACGACTCACCGAAGAACTCATCGAGGTCGTCGATGTCTCGAGGCTCAAGTGATGCCAACAGGTCGGTGTAGCCACCGATGATCGTGGGGAATCCGCTGACATACCAGGCGCCATCCCGCTCGACGACGGTGACGCCCGAATTCGAAGTCTCGAGGAAGTTGCGGTACGCACTCGGCAGAGCGATGCCCCCCATCCCATCCTGGAAATCATCGTGGCAGGTCTCGTCGATCTCAGAGTTCATGATGACGGTGAAGCAATTGCCGTCGAAGTCGAGGGAGAAGCCCTCGCCGTCGCCCTCTGCGCTGAAGGCAAAGCCGTCAATCGAGACGACCGTGCGACCCCGAATGTCCGAGCTACTCATGTCGAGGCGATCGAGTGAGTAGGTGATGTTCTCCTCAGCGAGCATCTGACGGAATTCCGCTGCCGCCGCATCGGCATCGTCGAGGAACAGCGGCGCGTAGTCGTAGAGCGCCCGGAACTCTGCCGGGTCCATTGCTGCAACGACGCCTTCGGCATCGAGATCGACAGCGGCTTCCATCATGGACCGAAGGGCATCTTCTGGCGTGTTGCCACCAACGGGCGCAAGGCCAGCACCGAAGTTGGGAACCGGTTCGCCGGCCTCTTCACGCACTGCTTCAGCGACCGAATACCAGAGGCTGATGTACCACGAGCCGTCTTCCTCGACCACGGTGAAACGAGCGTCTTCTTCATCAGCGAAGTCGACGATTTCTTCGTCGAGCGACTCCGACATGTTCTCTTCGCCGATCTCATCGGCGACTCGATCGCCGAAGGGCAAATCAGCCACGTCACCCGTGACCGAGACGACACCCGCAGTGAGCCGGACGTTGACAACGCCTTCGCCAACGAGGTCGGTCGTGTAGTCCAGGCCAGTGACCGAGAAATCGATGCCGTCGCTGCCCGCTTCGTCGGCGCGAGCCTCGAGGTCGACATCCTCGTCGAGGATCTCGAGCCGTTCGAGCTCGGCGAACAGGTCGACCATTGGGTCGATGAGCGCCTCACGCTCACTCGGGAGCATCACTTCGGTGAGGCCGATGAGGTCGTCGTTCTCGACCGCTTCGAACAATTGGGTCACGGCTTCTTCTGCCGTCGCCGGGCCGGCGGGTTCATCGAGCGCACGGGTGACGGCGAATGCACCGCCACCAGCAACGGCGAGGACGGCGGCGACGAGGCCAACTCGCCCTCCGATCCCAGACTTCTTCTCGACTTGGTCTTGCACCGTGGCGCCGTCGAAACCAGGGTCGTGAAGGATCTGCGGTTGTGCCGGATCGATAGACGGAGGGGCCGTGTACGCCGGGGGCGCATCGAAGCCGGGAGGTGCAGGAGGCACGAACCCGGGCGGAGCGATGGGTGGCTGTTGAGCGAACGGTTGCTGCGGCGGCTGCACTGGAGGCTGCACGGGCACCGCTGGGGGCGTCGGCACCGACGCGGCAGGGGGCGGCGAGAAACGGGGGTCGTTCGGGAGATTCGGATCAGTCATTTGAGGTGTCGCCCTCCAGCGTGTTCGTTGCGGTGCGGAAGCACCACCCTCGGGAACGTCAGGCTTTGCGTTCACCTTGAGAAAGAAGTCGCTGAAACAGAAGACCCGGCGAAAGAAGTCCAAATGACGCTCCAGCCAGGACAACCCCAGCGCCAAGCGCCATCCATGGTCCCACACCACTGGCGACAGGCGTTCGCAGGACCACTCCCCCGAACCCAACGAGCACGACGGCGGCCAGTAGGCCAACAACTCCGGCGCTCCGGGTGGCTTTGGCCACGAGCAGCAGAACCATCGCTGCAGCGGCAACCGGCACCAAGAACCAGACAACACGGAACGGCGTGAGCTGGTCGATGCCGACGGCCTGCGCGGCACGTAGCGATGCATAGCTGTTTCGGGTGGCCGAGCCAGAGAGCGTCCACGTCGGCCAACCCGCAAGCGCCCCGACAACGGCAGCCAATCCAGCGACCACGCTGTTCGCCAGGCGGCGATTCGTACTGCCAGTCATCGGGCGGCTGCTGCCAGCTCTGCAGCGATGTCACCGCGACGCCCGACCTTCACCGTGTCGAGGCCGAGCCAGGCAGCCATCTCGTGCAGCGTCTGAGCGAGCGCCGGGGCAACCACTGCCTTGTCATGCCCGGGCTCGATGAACGCAGCCTTGGCAAGAAGCTGGCCCGCCGTACGGTCAGCCTTCAGATCGACTCGGCCAACGATCTCGTCGCCGAGAAGGAAGGGCAGCACGTAATAGCCGTGCACACGCTTCTTCTCCGGAACGTAGATCTCGATGCGGTAGTGAAAGTCGAAGAGCCGCTCCGCCCGAGGCCGGAACCACACCACGGGGTCGAACGGGCTGAGCAAGGCCCGAGCATCGACCGACCGGGGCCGCTTGGCCTCCGGGTGAAGATACGCGGGGTCGTCCCAACCTTCGACCTCGACCTGGCGCAACTGCCCTGTCGCTACCAGCTCGGCAAGCAGCGGACGACAGTCGGTGACCTTCAACCGGAAGTAGTCGGCGAGATCTTTGTCGGTGCCGATGCCGTGGCTGCGGGCTCCCAAGAGCAACATCGCTCGCCACGCATCCTGAGGCTCGACGGGGTCTGCACCGAGAACTTCGCTCGGGATGACGCGTTCGGGAAGGTCGTAGTGGGTGAGGAAGGTCTTGGTCCGTTCAGCAATCGAGAGATCACCGTTTCGGTACATCACCTCGAGACCGATCTTCCCTTTCGACCAACCCCACCACGGCCCGCTGCGATCCCCAGCGTCGGGCAGATCCTTGACCGAGCGGGGTCCGTGCTCATCGATCTCGACACGAATTGCGTCGAGCTGTTCTGGGTGCTCGGCTTTGAAAGCGGTGCCTCCCTTCCAGCGGCTGATGTCCATCCGATGCCGAAGTAATGGATAGAGGTCCATCCGAGTGATCGAGGCTTCATGCGCCAAGAACTCGTGATTCTCACCCGATTGCCAGATCCAGTGGTCCAGCTGGTCACGGTCATACGCACCGAGCCGAGCGAAAACCGGGAGGAAATGAGAACGGCACAAGACGTTGACCGAGTCGAGCTGCAGGATCGTCATCCGGTCGAGGGCCCGACGAAAGTGCCTGGCATCGACGCGGCCTTTCGGCTTGGCATCGGTGAAACCCTGGGCCGCAAGGGCGATGCGGCGGGCCTGAGCGGCGGAGAGCGTGGTCACGGCGACCGATTCTTGCACCACTTCGAGCCAGCCAAACTCTGAACAGCTCAGAAACGATGTCAGACTTCGGGACTGAAGCGACTCTTCGACGGTTGGGAACAGCATGCGAAACATCTCAAAGCCCGTCTTCATCGGTGGGGGTCTTGTCCTCACCGCCATTGCTGCGTTCGTCGCTTTTGGCATCTTCGGCATCCAGACCCTCTTCATCGATGACGAGGTGAGCGAGGACAACCCGTTCGCCGTGAGTGCCGAGGCCGAGGCTCCCGCTGACAGCGGCGCCGAAGAGCCCGAAACGGAAGCTGACGTCGAGACCGAGACCGAAGCTCCCGAGAGTGAGAGCGAAGCTACCGAGACCGAAGCTCCCGAGACCGAAGCAACGCCGGAAATCACCACGCTGACCACGGGCTCGTTTGTCAGCAGCAGCCGTTACACCACAGTCGGCACTGGATTCACCATCACCGATGGCACCCAGACGTTCCTGCGGTTCGAGGAGTTCGAGACCACGAACGGTCCCGATCTCAAGGTCTTCCTCCGCAACTCAGATGATCCGGACGACTACCTCGACCTCGGCGAACTGTCGGGCAACATCGGCGACCAGAACTACGAACTTCCTGCTGGCATCGACCTCGATCGCTACGACTTCGTCGACATCTGGTGTGAACGCTTCAGCGTGAGTTTCGGCAACGCTCAGCTCGCCGCTGCCTGAGCGCAGCTACCTGCCCTTCAGCGTAAGGCTTCGGCGGCCATGCGATCGAACAGACTACGAAGCATCCGTGCCGTCGCTCCCCAGAGCGTGTCCCCCTCGAGTTCGAAGAACGTGATTTCCATGTCGACGCCGCCTCGAGTCCAGATCTCTTCGCGGTAGATCGACGGATCGAGCAGCTCCTCGATCGAGACCTCTAGGATCCCGTCGACCTCATCGGGCGATGGCACGAGCAGCGGGCGCTCAGCGAGTACCCCGACGTAGGGCACGATCGCCGCCGGCGACGACACCGTGACCAGTTGGGGAAGTTGACCAACAACGTCGACCAGGCCGGGATCGAGGGCGATCTCCTCGTGACTCTCACGCAACGCGGTGGCACGAAGGTTGACATCACCGGTCTCGAACCGGCCGCCGGGGAAGCTGACCTCGCCCGTGTGGCTACGCATGTGCCAGGCCCGCCGAGTGAGGATGAGGGTGGCTCCGTCGTCACCGTCGTAGAACGGGGCAAGAATTGCCGCTGGTGGACGGCCGTCGACGTGGCCAGGCTCGGTTGTGGCGATCGGGTCGACCAACGGCAAGAGGTCAACCACCGACAGGCGGCGCTGAGCTGGTGTCAGGGCCGCCCACGACGGACGAGCACCGAGGCGGGCGTCGGCTGGGCGCGGGATCTTCTGCGGCCCACCACGGCCCACAGGTGGGAGGAAACTCAGAATCGAACTCCGGGCTCGGCGCAAGGCATTCACCGACACTACCTGTCGCTCGTCATGGCACCCTGACAAGATCGCTGCCACCCCCCGCTTGTCTGGGCCACCCACATCGAGCAACGGCGCATCGTCGTTTCATGCCCGGTGGGACATGCCGCAGGTGCCCCTGCGAGCAGTGTCAGCCGTGCTCGAGGTCGTGCGTGGGCCAGCGGTGCCTGCGCTGTACTTCTGGGCACTGCAGGCCTCGTTCCAGAGCGGTGGCCAGAACAGCGGGCAACGACGCGGAGCCGGGCATCTCGGTCTGCAACACCACCCGTCATATCCCGGGGCGGGCGCAGTGAACTGGGGTGGCTATCACGATCCCTCGTCGGGCGGGGGCATTCTCGACGGCACCGGATCTGCACTTGCATCCACCCTCGGCAACGCCAACACGTTCGACTACCCGTGGGGAGTGGGACAGCGCCATCGACTCGAGATCGCTGCGGCCGGACCCGGTCGGTGGCGAGGTTCGGTGACCGACCTCTCGACCGATACCACGACCATCGTCCGGGAGCTCTTCGTCGACGCTGATCATCTCGTCAGCCCGATGATCTGGAGCGAGGTCTTCGCCGACTGCGATGCCGAGCCGATCGAGATCCGATGGTCGAGCCTCGCCGCTGCGACCGTCGACGGGAAGTTCGTCGAACCGACGAGTGTTTCCTTGAGTTACCAGAGCGAAGCCGACGGTGGTTGCTCGAACACCTCGACCACCGTCGAGGACGGTTGGCTGATCCAACGCACGGCGACCGAGCGAGTGCACGTTCACGGCGCCAGACTGCGGTGGTGACTTCTGCTTCGGCTCCCAAGCTGCGCTCGTCCCCGATGTTCGTTCCGCTTGCCATCGCATTGGGGCTGATCTTCGTGGCCCTCGCCACGAGCTCGTCGTCGAACCGTTGGCTCGGCCAGGCCGGCTACCTCGTCGGGGCGATCATCATCGCCGGTGTTGTCGGGCAGACCTGGTCCACGTTCGACAAGCCAAACAACTGGGGTGCTGCTGCCGGGCTCCTCGGTCTGATGTCGGCAGCAGTCTTTGCTGCAACCGAGCTGGCCGTGATCGCTGCAGACCAAGCCGGAGGTGGCGGTTCGGTGTTGATCCCGGTGTCGTGGTTGTTCGCTGCCAGCGGCTGGTACGCCCACTTCATGAGGGTCAAGACGTTGCGCTGGGTCATCACGTTGGTCCAGGTCAGCTTCACAACGCTGAGTGCTGTGTTGTTCTTCGTCTTGGCCGCCCGGTCAGACGGTGTGTCCGGCACGGTCGGGTACGGGGCCGCTGGCCTCATCGGCGCGCTGGCTGGTGCGCTCGCCGTCACCGGCATCTTGGGTCGGATCAAGATCGAGCTGGCCAAGCGCAACCCCTGACCCTCGGCTCCAAGATCTGGGGGTCAGCTGCCAACGGCGGCCAGGAAGGTGTGGCGAAGATGTTCTGCCGCTTCGATCTGAGCGGGGTTCTTCGTCGCTGGCGCATCGACTCGGCCCCACATCCAGAGCAAGAGGTCGAGGGCTGGCGCCTCGATGGTCGCTGTCGGGATGGTCTCGTGATCCAACTCGTAGCCATCGAGTTCGAGGCGCTCGCCGCTGTCCGGCTGGGTGCCGATGATCTTGCCTGGCTGCAGCGCCCACTGATCACCGGTGTCTGACGCAACCAGTTCGACCACGCCGCCGGCGGCCTCGAACATGGCCCAATCTGGGGTGCCGGTCAGCATGATGGTGACCAACTCGTCGATGCCGTCAGCGGCGAGCAGCGGCTCGATCTCGGGGACCGGAGCTCCCACGGCAAGGAAACCATCGATGGCGTGCACCATCGACTCGTGGACCTGCCGACGAACCGTGAAACCGACCGTGTGGTCGTCAGACCAGCTCCAAGCGACCTCGTCGTCGTCGGCAAGGGACAGCAGTTCGACGAGGTCGACTCCGACCTTGCGTAGGCCCGCACCGAGCTCATCGTCGGCGGGCCGGCTCGGCGGCTCGTAGGTGTCGGGCCCCTCCGGCCGATTGCTGATGACGTGGCACCAGAACCGCTGCACCTCGGTGAGGTGCCAGACCAGGTCGGCCATGGTCCACTCACCGCACGACGGCACAGGAGTCGACGGATCGTTGGCATCGAACAGATCGGCGAGGGCGTCAGCGGCGTGGCTGATGTCGGCGATGGAGAGGACATCGAGGTGGAGCGGCGTCATCCCGGAAGTTTCCCACACGCCCTGAGCCAACTCGGCGGAATCGGGGCCAAAACCATGAAGACCGGGCCACGAGGGCCCGGTCTTCGATATTGCTTGGGTGCTGCACGGTCAAGCCGGGCAGCAGGGCTTACATCATGCCACCCATGCCACCCATGCCGCCGATCTCTGATGTGAGAGCAGGCATGCCTGACGGGCGGCAGCTTTACATCATGCCGCCCATGCCACCCATGCCGCCCATGTCAGGCATCGCCGGAGCGCCGCCCTCTTCAGGAGCATCGGCAACGAGCGACTCGGTCGTCAGCACGAGTGCGGCGATCGAGGCTGCGTTCTGCAGCGCAGCGCGAGTGACCTTGGCCGGGTCGGTGACACCAGCAGCGACGAGATCGACGATCTCGCCGGTTGCTGCGTTGAGACCGTTGTTGCCCTCGGCCTCTTCCACCTTGGTGACCCAGATGGCGCCTTCGAGACCGGCGTTCTCGGCGATGAGCCGAGCCGGCGACTCGAGCGCACGGAAGACGGCGCGAGCACCGGTCTCCTCGTCGCCCTTGAGCTTCTTGACGACCTTCGCCACGGCCGGACGAGCACGAAGCAATGCGGTACCGCCACCGGCGACGATGCCCTCTTCGAGCGCAGCGCGGGTCGCCGACAGTGCATCTTCGATGCGGTGCTTCTTCTCTTTGAGCTCGACCTCAGTGGCAGCGCCGACCTTGACCACGGCAACGCCGCCAGCCAACTTCGCGAGACGCTCTTGGAGCTTCTCGCGATCCCAGTCCGAGTCGGTGTTCTCGATCTCGGCCTTGATCTGGCTGACACGCCCGTCGACGTCAGCCTTGTCGCCGGCGCCTTCGATGATGGTGGTGTTGTCCTTGGTGACCGTCACTTTGCG